>FLNY01004988.1_pt1 | contig 203393 bp, 141 predicted proteins | sample 1140381 | NCBI WGS metagenome assembly FLNY01 (sample SAMEA3878172, study PRJEB12797) | bioreactor metagenome | biome: Moose rumen | place: Sweden | collected 2011-10 | reverse complement strand
CGGCTCTCATTTCCAGAATTCCCGCCAATGCGGGACAGCTTGTCTCCCACAATCTCAAAGAGACGGAAGATGCCCTCCACATCAAGAACTATCAGGCCGATCTCGAGTTCGACATCAATTTGTCGGACGAGGATGTCAACCGGATGGCCTATTATTTCGGTCCCAACGACTATTGGCTTCTGGACAACATCGATGCGGAAGTGGCTGCGCGACTGGATATGGACAAGTCAGCCCTCAATCTTCAGAAACTGGTGTCCGTGGGTTGGGGCATTTTGGGATGGATCAACCGCTTTCTGGTAATTCCCGTATTCCATTTTCTGGGCTCGTTTATTTCCAATTACGGTATCATCATCCTGCTCCTCACGCTTTTCATCAAGCTGCTCGTCTTCCCCTTCACCTACAAGTCGATGGTGTCCGGTTCCAAGATGCGTATCTTCCAGAAGCTGCCCGAGGTACAGGCTCTGAACGAGAAATATCCCAATCAGGAGCAGGCCATGGAAAAACAACAGGCCATGATGTCGCTCATGAGCAAGGCCGGAGTGAATTCGATGGGAGGATGTTTGCCCATGCTTCTGCAGATGCCTGTTCTTTTGGCGCTCTTCTATTTCTTCCCCACTTCGATAGAGCTGCGTGGCGAGTCGTTCCTTTGGGCCGACGACCTTTCGTCCTACGATGCCATCTTTGAGTGGAATGCCTACATTCCCATCATCTCGTGGATTTTTGACAATCACGTATCACTCTTCTGTCTTCTCATGACAATAACCAACATCGGCTATCAGTACATCATGATGAAGCAGAATCCCACCCAGAACAGTATGCCGGGTATGAAGTTCATGATGTACGTTATGCCGCTTCTCTTCTTCGGCATCCTGAATAACTATTCCTCCGGTTTGTCCTATTACTACTTCCTTTCGACCCTCATCTCCATTATCCAGACTTGGGTCATCAAGATGTCGATGAACGAAGAGAAGATACTGGCCGAGATGAAAGACAATCTCAAACATCCCAAGCCCGCCAAAGGATGTCTGGGCGGCGACTGGATGGCCCGTGCCCAGGAGATGCAGCGTCAGCAGCAGGCTGAACTCAAACGTCAGCAGGAAAAACGAATGAAAGCCGGCAAACATTGATTGATATGAACCAGCGCTATATGTCACGCGGCGTTTCCGCCTCCAAGGAGGATGTCCACAACGCCATCAAGAATATCGACAAAGGGCTCTATCCCCAAGCCTTCTGTAAGATTATCCCCGACATCCTCGGCGGAGACCCCGACTATTGCAACATCATGCATGCCGACGGTGCAGGCACCAAGACTTCATTGGCCTACATCTATTGGCGGGAGACAGGCGACCTCTCCGTCTGGAAGGGAATAGCCCAGGATTCACTCATCATGAACATCGATGACCTCATTTGTGTTGGCGCCGTTGACAACATTCTGGTTTCCTCGACCATCGGTCGCAACAAGATGCTCATTCCCGGCGAAGTCATCTCAGCCATCATCAACGGCAACGACGAACTCATGGCCGAGTTGCGTGCACTGGGCATTGGAGTCTATGGCACGGGAGGCGAAACGGCTGACATCGGAGACTTGGCGCGTACCGTCATCGTCGATTCCACAGTGACCTGCAGAATGAGGCGCAGCGACGTCATCGACAATGCCCATATTTCGGCCGGAGATGTCATCGTGGGACTTGCTTCCTACGGACAGGCCACCTATGAAAAGGAATACAACGGCGGCATGGGCTCCAACGGCCTCACATCGGCACGTCACGATGTGTTTGCCAAATATCTGGCCGACAAGTATCCCGAGAGCTACGACCACGCTGTGCCCGAAGACCTCGTCTATAGCGGTGGTCTGCATCTGACCGATGCTGTGGAAGGCTCTCCGATCAACGCCGGCAAGCTGGTGCTGTCGCCCACGCGAACCTATGCTCCCGTGGTGAAGAAGATACTTGACGAGATGCGTCACGAGATTCACGGCATGGTACATTGCTCGGGCGGAGCACAGACCAAGGTGCTCCATTTCATCGACCGCTTGCATGTCATCAAGGACAATCTCTTCCCCATTCCGCCGCTTTTCCGTACTATCCACGACCAGTCGGACACCGACTGGAGCGAGATGTACAAAGTCTTCAACATGGGCCATCGTCTCGAAGTCTATCTTTCCGAAGAAAAGGCCAGTCGGGTCATCGACATCGCCCGATCCTTCAATGTCGATGCACAGGTGATAGGACGTGTCGAAGCCGCAGACAAGGCGAAGGTAACCCTTCACACCGAGAATGGTATTTTCGAATATGAATAATAATCTGCTTTCCAAGTTAGATGGTTTGAAGAGTCGGTTCGAGGAGGTTTCTCTCTTGGTAACCGACCCTTCTGTTATTGCCGACCAGCAGCGTTACGTGAAGCTCTCCCGTGAGTTCAAGGAGCTCGAGGAAATCATGCACACGCGTGACGAATATTCCCGCACGCTCCGCGACAGGGAAGAGGCGCTGGAGCTTATGGAAGACCCCGACTTCAGGGACCTTGCCAAGGAGCAATTGGCTCAGGCCGAAGCCAGCATTCCCGAGTTGGAGGAGAAAATCAAAATTCAACTCATCCCCAAAGACCCCGAGGACGGACGCAATGCCGTGCTCGAGATACGCGGCGGAACCGGAGGCGACGAGGCGGCTCTCTTTGCCGGTGACCTATTCCGCATGTACCAGCACTATTGCGAGCAGAAGGGATGGACGCTCTCTGTCCAGAGTTTCACCGAGGGCGCAGTTGGCGGATTCAAGGAAATCATCTGCATGGTCACGGGCGACAACGTTTACGGCACGCTCAAATATGAGTCGGGTGTGCATCGCGTACAGCGTGTGCCCGTCACCGAGACGCAGGGACGCATCCATACATCGGCCGCCACGGTGGCTGTGCTACCCGAAGCCGATGCTTTCGAGGTGCATATCAACGAGGGTGAAATCAAGTGGGACACTTTCCGTTCCTCAGGAGCAGGAGGCCAGAATGTCAACAAGGTCGAGTCGGGTGTACGTCTGCGATATATGTGGAAGAATCCCAATACAGGCGAGACCGACGAAATACTCATCGAGTGTACAGAGACGCGCGACCAGCCAAAGAACAAAGAGAGAGCCCTCTCGCGCCTGCGTTCCTATATATACGATCGCGAACATCAGAAATACACCGATGACATCGCCCAAAGGCGCAAATCTCTGGTTTCCACAGGCGACCGCTCGGCCAAGATACGCACCTACAATTATCCACAGGGACGTGTGACCGACCATCGTATCAACTATACCGTTTACAACTTGCAGTCCTTCATCGACGGACAAATCCAGGACATGATAGACCACCTCATCGTGGCTGAAAATGCGTCCCGCATCGAAAACTCTTCTTTGGAATAAGGCATGAAGCGATACGATAATCTTATCTTCGACTTCGGAGGCGTACTTCTCGACCTTGCTGTCAGTCGTTGCAAGGAAAATTTCCGCAGCTTGGGATTCTACGAGATTGAGAATCTGCTGGGTACAGCCCACCAAAAGGGTATTCTCGACCGCTTCGAACGCGGGCTGATTACTGAATCGGAGTTCTATGATTCCCTTCGGGAGCTTATCTCTGCTGACGTAGCATCTGCCGTTCCTCCGGTTACCGACCTGCAGATATGGGAGGCTTGGGTTTCCATGGCCGAGGGACTGCCAGCCTTTCGATTGGAGGCGATTTCACAATTAAAGCGCGAAGGCTATCATGTCTCCGCGCTGAGCAATACCAACAGCATTCACTGGAACTATTGCCGTCACTTCTTTGAGGAGGCAGGCTATCCGCCCGAGAACCTTTTCGAGCACATTTGGCTGAGCTATGAACTCCATTTGGCCAAGCCCGATGCCGCTATATTTAAAAAGGTGTTGTCCCTTTCGGGCTATGACCCCGCGAGAACTCTCTTCATCGACGATGCCCTCGCCAATTGTCAAGTGGCAGAGTCCTGCGGTATCCGTTCGTTCAATCCCGTCCCTCGTTCCGACTGGAGGCAGGCTCTCAACGGAGTTTTGTCTTGACGCTCTCTTTGTAACTTCCGCCGATGGGGATGGATATGTCTCCCAGAAGGATGTTGGCTGTGTCGTTTTGCGTCACGTAGTTGAGGTTGATGATGAAACTCTTGTGTACTCTCAGAAACTGCTTTTCGGGCAATTCTTCTTCCAGTTTTTTCAGCGAATATAATGCCGTGATTTTCCGTTCCCTCAGGTGGAAGGTCACGTATTCGTGTTGTCCCTCAATATACAACAAGTCGTTGAAGTTGATGCGGTTCAGCTTGTAGTCGGCCTTCACCGTCATGTAGTCTTCGCCTTCCACCAATTCTTTCTTCTGGGGGAGGGGGTCTGCTGATACCTGCATCGGCTCCAGAGTCAGTCGGCGCATTCCTTTCTCAATAGCCGTGCGGAAACGATCGGGGGAGATGGGTTTCAGCAGATAGTCGGTGGCATCGAGCGAGTAGCTCTCAAGGGCGTGTTCCGAATAGGCGGTTGTGAAGATTATCACCGGGATGTCCTGACAGGTGCGGGCCAAATCCAACCCGTTGATATCGGGGAGGTGTATGTCCAGCAGCAGAATATCGACATGATGCTGCCGGATGACGGCAAAGGCCTCGGAGGCTGTCGCACAGAGGCCAGCCAGTTGGAGTCTCTCATCTTTTTCTACATAGGTGCTCAGCAGTTTACGAGCCAGCGCCTCGTCGTCCACAATCAGTACGTTATATTTCATTGAGTTCTATTTTTACGTCGTATATGAATTCCCCTTTGTTGTTCTTGCTGTCTTTGCCCACGATGTGTCCTTTGTTGCCGTAGGTGAGACTGATGCGTTCCTCCACGTTCTGCAATCCCACGCCCGACTTTTCTTTGTCGTTATGGGCTTTGCGCAGCTTGGGGTCGAATGTATTCTGGGCCTTCATCTCGAAGTGTTTCCCGCTCTGTTTGATGTTGATTTTAATCCATCCCTCAGGACATTCAACCAAGTGGGCATGTTTGAAACAGTTCTCCACCACCGGCTGCATCAGCATGGGTGCAATGGCGAAATCTTCGTTCTCAATGTCACATTCGAGCGTGACGTTGCCCTTGCCTTCGAGCCGTAGCTGGTTGAAATCGATGAAGTCCCGTATATAATTCAGCTCCTTGCGGAGAGGAATCATGGGTTTGGAACAGTCGTCTATCACATATCGCATCATCTCCGAGAGTTTCAGCACCGTCTCGGGAGCCTTCTCATCCTGCAGCACTGTGAGGGCATAGACGTTATTGAGTGCGTTGAAGAGGAAGTGTGGATTGATTTGCATGTGCAGGTATTTCAACTCCATTTCCGTGCGGCTGTCTTTCAATTCTATCGTAAGGGTTTTGCGTTCTTCCAGCAGGAATGAGATGCTCACCTGTGCAGCTGTCAACAACAGCAGGATGCCGTATTTCACATGCATGTAGGCCCACGGGGAATCCCCCCTGTCCGAGCCGGGCAAGGGAAGGTTCCTCTGGCTCAGGAAAAGCACCTCCAACTGGATGGCTCCTACCAGCAGTATTAACATTAGGAGTATGGACAGCAGGCCGAATACCAGAGGTTGATGCCGTAGGTACCGGGGAACAAGCCAATGGTTCATAATGAAGTGCAGTATTCTCAGCGGCAGAATGGTCACCACCGCCATCAGCAGGCCGTTGGTAACCCCCAGGTGGCGTATGCCGTCCAGCGCAAACAGGATGTAGATGCCCAACCAGCTCGCTGTGGCAGCATGGCGCTGTAGAAAATCCAGAATTTTCGATTTCTGTTTCATGGTGCAAAGATAAGGTTTTTATTTCAATTTAAACCTTAAATATTCTTAAATCTTCTTCCTGTTCCCGCTTTTCGTTGATAAATAGACAGCTTAAATTGAATTTGATGTCTCAACGGCAGTCTTTTTGCGTTTTTTTCTCTATCTTTGCAAACTCTATTTGGGAATTATCATTCAAAAAGTATCATATTTATGTTGAACAAAAAGTTCGTTTCGTTCATCTCGCTGATGACTTTTCTCCTTGCTTCGCCTGTGCAGGCTCAGCAAACCGACTCCGTCAGCATGACGCTGGACTATGCTCTGCAGATAGCGCTTTCCGACAATGCTTCTGTGCGTGTGGCCGACCGGCAGATTGAGATTCAAAAGTACGCCAAAAAGGAAACCATCACCGGACTTTTTCCGACGGTTACGGCTACGGGTACATTTTCCGATGCCGTTGTGCTCCAGAAGGTCAAGCTCGACTTTGCCCCCGAACCCATTTCGATGGGACAAAAATACACATGGGCCCTCAACGGTACGGTAGCCCTTCCTCTTGTAGCTCCCCAGTTGTGGAAAACCGTCTCGCTCAACGAGGAGCAGGTGAAACTCTCCCTTGAGGCTGCACGTGCTTCCAAAGTCGAAGCTATCTCCCAGGTCAAGAATGCGTTCTATTCGCTCCTCCTTGCCCGCGAGAGCTACGAGTCGCTCTTGGCTTCCCAAAGCACGGCTCAGGAGAATGCCACCCAGACCCGCAACAAGTTCGAGCAGGGTTCCGTTTCCGAATATGACAAGCTGACTGCCGATGTCCAGTTGGCCACTATCAATCCGCTGGTTTCTTCTGCAAAGAACGCTATCTCCCTTGCCGAGATGCAGCTCAAGGTGCTCATGGGTGTCGATGTGAATACGCCCATCCGGTTCGAAGGCAAACTCTCCGACTATGAGGAGAGCCTCTTCTCCGATTTGATGAAACTCAAGTCCGACACAGCCCTCACCGACAACACCAACCTCCGTCAACTCGACATTCAGGAGCGTCAGTTGCGTCTTGCAGAGACCATCAACAAATTGGGCTATCTCCCTACGCTCGCACTTTCTTTTCAGGCCGGCTATCAGGCCATGGGCAAGAATTTCAATCCCTTCGACCAGTCCTACTTCGGCGGTGCCACAGTGGCTCTCAGCCTCTCGTGGACACTTTTCGACGGTGGAGCCAAGTACATGAAGACCCGTCAGAACAAACTCCAGATTGCCAACCTCGACACCCAGCGAGAAAACCTCATGCGTCAGCTGGAGACTTCCATCGCCTCGTCGCTCAACAACATAGAGACTGCAGCCGAACAGGTCGTTTCCAACAAGGAGAACGTCTATTCAGCCTCGCGAGCCTTTGAGATAGCCAGAAAGCGCTACGACGTAGGCTCGGGCACCATGCTGGAGCTTAACTCCTCCGAGTCCAACCTTCTCACGGCCCGTCTCCAGTACGTCCAGTCCATTTACGATTTTCTCTCCTCTCGGGCTACCCTCGAAAATACCTTGGGTCATCTCGTAACCGACAAATAATGTATTTAATCTCCGTCAATAGAATATGAACAAGAATCTCTTTCTTCTCGCATCGTCAGCCCTCGTGATGCTTGCATCCTGCTCCGGCGAGAAAACCCAACCCAATGCCGGTGCCATCCGCATCGAAGCCGACACCGTTGCTGTCCCCGTACGTGTAGCCAAAGTTGTGGCTCAAGATGTTCCCCAATTGGTTGAATTCACAGCCAACGTGGAGGCCAACAAGTCCAACGACATCGCGCCTCAGTCGCCTGTCCGTATCACAGAAATCAAGGCCGAGGTGGGTGACCGCGTGTCTCAGGGCCAGGTGCTTGTCATCATGGACAATACCAACCTCGCCAATGCCAAGACCCAGCTCGACAACGCCAAGGTCGAGTTCGCCCGCATCGATGAGCTCTACAAGGTGGGCGGTGCTTCTAAGTCCCAGTGGGATGCCCAGAAGACCAATCTCGACGTACTCCAGACTTCCTACAACAACATGCTCGAGAACACAACCCTTCGTTCGCCTATCACGGGTGTTGTCACCGCTCGCAACTACGATGCCGGAGACCTATATTCCGGCAAGGCAGTGCTCATTGTACAGCAGATTCAGCCCGTCAAGCTCCTCATCAACGTCAACGAGCAGTATTTCTCCCTGATTCGCGAGGGAATGCAGATTGACAATATCACTTTCGATGCCTATCCCGGCGAGACCTTCTCGGGTCGTGTTTCCATTGTCTATCCAACGTTGGATGCCGCTTCGCGTACCTTCCCCGTCGAGATTAAGATTACCAATGCCGACAATCGTGTCCGTCCCGGCATGTTCGCCCGCGTGATGATTAACTTCGGCACAAAACGCCACGTCGTTGTGCCCGATCAGTCTGTCGTCAAGCAGACCGGCTCCGGTGACCGCTATGTCTATACCGTCGGTTCCGACAATCGTGTTTCCTACGACCTTATCACACTCGGCCGTCGCATCGACAATACCTATGAGATTCTTTCCGGCATCGAGGACGGTGCCACCGTCGTTGTCTTCGGCCAGAACCGTCTCGCCAACGGCAAGTTAATCACGGTTGTAGAATAAAGTCGTTCCTCTTTTTTCCTCTGATTGAACTATGAGTCTTTACGAAAGCTCCGTCAAGCGCCCCATTATGACGACCCTTGTGTTCGTCGCAATCGCCATCTTGGGTCTCTATTCGCTCTCCAGCCTGCCTATCGACCTCTTCCCGGATATCGATACCAACACCATCATGGTGATGGAAACCTATCCCGGTGCGTCGGCACAGGATATCGAGAACAATGTAACGCGCCCGCTTGAGAACACCCTCAACTCGGTGAACTACCTCAAGCACATCACTTCCAACTCCCGCGAGAACTATACGATGATTACCCTCGAGTTCGAGTACGGCCACGACATTGATGTCCTCACCAACGACGTACGCGACAAACTTGACATGATATCCCAAAACCTGCCCGACGGCGCAGGCACTCCCATCATTTTCAAGTTCTCGTCCGACATGATTCCTATTCTGGTGCTCACCGCCCAGGCTCGCGAGTCAACGTCGGCCCTCTATAAGATTCTGGATGACCAGGTGGCCAATCCCATCGCGCGTGTGCCCGGTGTAGGTACCGTATCCATCTCGGGTGCTGCCGAGCGTACTGTCTATATCTATGTCGATCCCGATAAGTTGGAAGCATACAACCTCACCGTTGAGGCCATCTCCCAGCTCATTGCTGCCGAGAACCAGAACGTGCCCGGCGGTTCCTTCGATACAGGTAACAACGCCTATACGCTTCGCGTTGAAGGTGAGTTCAAGGACCCACGCGACATGCTCAATATTGTTGTCTCCACCTCCAACAACCGCACCGTCTATCTGCGCGATGTGGCTCGTCTCGAAGACACCGTACAGGAGCGTGCCCAGAAGGTCGTGACCTATATCCCCAATTCCAATACCGAGCGTGGCTACTCCGGCGAACAGGGTGCCATCATCATCGTCCAGAAACAGTCGGGAGCCAACTCCGTCGAGATTTCCAACAAGGTCCTGGCCCAACTTCCCGCCATACAGAAGACCTTGCCCACCGACGTGCAACTCGGTATATTGGTCAACACCTCCGACAACATACGTGCTACTATCGGCTCGCTTGAGGAGACCATTCTCTTCGCCATGCTTTTCGTGGCTTTGGTCTGCTTCTTCTTCCTCGGTCGCTGGCGTGCCGTTGTGATTATCGTGCTCACCATCCCGCTGTCGCTGATTGCCTCGTTCATCTACCTCAGTGCTGCAGACTCTTCGCTCAACATGATATCGCTTTCGTGTCTCTCCATCGCTATCGGCAATGTCGTCGATGATGCCATAGTCGTCTTGGAGAACGTCACGACCCATATCGAACGCGGTGCCGACCCCAAGCAGGCTGCCATCCACGGCACAGGCGAGGTCGCCATCTCCGTCATCGCCTCCACACTCACCATGATAGCGGTGTTCTTCCCACTCACAATGGTCAGCGGTATGTCGGGTGTCCTCTTCCGCGAGCTCGGCTGGATGATGTGTATCATTATGACTGTTTCAACCACCTCGGCTCTCTCGTTCACACCTATGCTCTGTTCCCAGATGCTCCAGCTCAAGCGCCGCGAGTCGTGGTTCTCCCGCTGGTATGACCATTTTGTGGTGCGCGGTGCTCTCGACAAGCTTGACATCTGGTACGCCAAGCGCATCAACTGGGCTGTCCGCAATCGCAAGAAAATGATTACCGGCATGGTCATAGCCTTTGTCATCATGATGCTTCCCGCCTTCCTGGGACTCATCGGTACCGGCTTCTTCCCCCAGCAGGACTCGGGACGTATCTCCGTCTCTCTCCAACTCCCCATCGGTACGCGTCAGGATCGTGCCGACGAGATAGCCGATGAACTGGCCAACCTCTGGATGTCGCGTTGGGGCACGCCGGACAAACGCATCCTCAAGGCTTGTAACTACACTACTGGTCAGGCAGACACCGACAACACCTTCGCTTCGATGAGCGATAACGGCACGCACATCATCTCCTTCAACATCGGCATGTACAACGTCGCCGACCGTCTGGAACCCGTCTCCATGTTCGATGTCGGAGCCCAGATGCGCAAAGATTTGGCCAAGTATCCCGAACTCGTCAAAGTCGTTGTCACCGAAGGCGGACGTTCCGGCATGGGAGGACAATCGACAGCCGACTTCGAAATCTACGGTTACGACCTCGATGCCACCGACCGTGCAGCCCAGGACCTCAAGGCCCGTATGCTGCAGTTCGAGGGTGTTTCCCAGGTCAATATTTCGCGCTCTGACTACCAGCCCGAGCTTCAGGTCGATTTCGACCGCGAGAAGCTCGCCAAATATGGTCTCAACCTCACCACCGCAGGTGCCTACATACGCAACCGTTTCAACGGCACCACCGCCTCCGAGTTCCGCGAGGACGGCGAGGAGTACGACATCGTGGTGCGTTATGAACCTGAGGCACGTCAGCGTGTAGAGGACATCGAGAACATCCTTCTCTACGGAACCAACGGAGCCACCGTGCGCATCAAGGACGTGGGTACCGTCGTCGAGCGCTTCACCCTGCCTAACATCGAACGCAAGGATCGCCAGCGCATCAACACCGTCTCCTGTGTTGTCAATTCCACCGTCTCCAACCTCGGTGCCGTCGTCACTTACGGACAGGGACAGGTTGAACAGATGCGTGCCGAGGGGCTGGCCAACGACATACAAATCAACGTGGCCGGTTCCTACGAGGACCAACAAGATTCCTTCAAAGACCTTCTGACTCTCGGTGCACTCATTATCATCCTGGTTTACATCGTCATGGCTGCCCAGTTCGAGTCATGGTCCGACCCCTTCATCATCATGCTCGTGTCCATCCCGTTCACCTTCGGCGGTATCGTGCTGGCCCTTTGGATGACGCGCGTCGATCTCAACGTCATGTCCATGCTCGGTGGCATCATGCTCATCGGTATCGTAGTGAAGAACGGTATCGTCATCATCGACTATATCCACCTGCTCCGCGAACGCGGTTTCTCGGTTGTGCAGGCCGCAGTCCGCGCCGGCAAGTCGCGTCTCCGTCCTGTATTAATGACCACCCTCACCACCATCCTCGGCATGGTGCCCATGGCTGTCGGTACGGGTCAGGGATCTGAGATGTGGCAGCCCATGGGTATCGCCATCATCGGTGGTCTCACCATTGCCACCATTATGACGCTTGTCGTTGTCCCCACCGTCTATTGTCAGATGCAGGGTCACAAGATACAGCAGGAACGCTGGTCGCATGCCCGCGTCCTCGGTGTAGAGGCTGAGTGGGCAAAGAAACGTCACCGTTTCAGAAAGAAGAAATAATCCTCAGGTACCAGTGTTCATCATACGATAATTAAACAACGGCGGAACCTCGGTTCCGCCACCCAATACTCAGTTTCAATGAAAGCAGTATTTGTATCCTACGACCAAGCGCACGCTGACGAGATTCAGCGTGCCCTGGGACATATCCAGCAGCGCGGATTCACCCTTTGGGAGCAGACTCAGGGACGTGGCTCCGTCAACGGCGATCCTCATCTCAACAGCCATGCCTGGCCGTCCAACAACGCTTCTCTGCTCTCTTTTATGGATGACCAGAAAGTTGCACCCTTCCTCGATTTGCTCCGCAAGCTCGATGCCGACCGTCCCATGTTGGGTCTCCGCGCCTTCGTCCTTCCTGTCGAAGATGCCATGTAACCAAACTCATCAACCGGCTCCGATGCCGTGATGTTTCATTAAATTGAACCCCGAGCCATCCTTCCGATGGTCCGGGGTTTTCAATGTGCCGATAATCTGTAGTCGCCGGGTTGTTTGTATCACTCGTCGAAGAGTGAGGCTTCTTCGCCGAATTTGGAGCGGTTGAGGTGACGATATGCAAGGGGAGTGGCTTCACGGCCGCGAGGAGTTCGTTTGAGGAAGCCTTCTTTGATAAGGTAAGGTTCATAGACATCCTCGACAGTGCCGGGATCTTCGCCCAAAGCCGTTGAAATGGTGGTGAGACCTACCGGACCGCCTCCGAATTTGTCGATGATGGTGGAGAGGAGTTTGTTGTCTATCTCGTCGAGACCGTAAGTATCGACACCGAGGGCTTCGAGAGCGAATTTGGCTATCTTGATGTCAATGGAGTCCTGTCCTTTTACCATCGCAAAGTCGCGTACACGGCGCAGGAGGGAGTTGGAGATACGCGGGGTACCGCGTGACCGGAGTGCTATCTCGATGGCCGCTTCCTCGTCGCAATCCATGCCCATAATCTGGGCTGAGCGTCCCACGATGCCGGCCAACACCGGTGTGTCGTAGTATTCGAGGTGCATATTGATGCCGAAGCGGGCACGCAGAGGTGCTGTGAGCAGGCCGCTACGGGTAGTTGCACCAATGAGGGTGAACGGTTCGAGGTCAATCTGGATGCTGCGGGCGGCAGGTCCTTTGTCTATCATGATGTCGATGCGATAGTCTTCCATCGCGGAATAGAGATATTCCTCCACGACGGGCGAGAGACGGTGAATCTCATCGATGAAAAGCACATCGTTGCGTTCGAGGCTGGTGAGCAGACCGGCAAGGTCTCCTGGTTTGTCGAGCACAGGACCCGACGTGACCTTGAAGCCCACGCCCAATTCGTTGGCAATGATATTGGAGAGGGTGGTTTTGCCGAGACCGGGAGGCCCGTGGAAAAGGGTGTGGTCCAAGGCTTCTCTGCGCATCTTGGCAGCTGCCACGAAGACGCGCAGATTCTCAATTACTTTGTCCTGTCCTCGGAAGTCATCGAAGGTCAACGGACGCAGCGCTTTGTCGAGTTCTTTTTCCTGCTCGGAAACTTTTGGGTTGCGAATATCAAAATCCATTTTGTAATGTTGTTGCGTAATGTCGTTATCTCGTTATCACATTATCTCGTTATCACATTATCTCGTTATCTCGTTATCTCGTTATTTCTGAAAGGACAATGCTACTGCCTGAGGCAACGAATGGCCCTAATCATTTCGCCGAGGAGGAAGACGGGCAGTGTCCATAGGAAAAGCGTCCGGAAGGTCTCGAAGGCAAGCGGATGGACGATGTTGAACATCTGTCCGCCGAAGGTGACGATGAGCCACTGTCCCAAGAGAATGAGAGCGGCGATGCTCCAGAACCCTTTGCTCCAAGAGGCATTCCAAAACATCATGTCGGTGTTGTAGAGCCGGACGTTGATGAGGTTCCAGAACTGGAGAAGCACGAAGAAGGTGAAGAACCATTCGTGAGGGAAGAGGAGAGGGTGGAGCCACAGCCATATCAGGATGCCGGAGAAGAGTAATCCCCATCCGAGGATGTTGAAGACCATCTTGCGGTTTATGATGCGGGTCCGGGTAGAACGCGGTTTGTCCTTCATGACAGCCGGGTCGGCAGGAAGCGAAGAGAGAGCCATCGCGGCAAAAGTGTCCATGATGAGGTTGACCCACAGCATTTGGGTGACCGTCAGGGGAGATTCTTTGCCCAGAAAAGCGCCCGTCAATACCACAGCGCAGGCCGCCACGTTGACTGTCATTTGGAAGAGGATGAAACGTTCGATGTTCTTGTAGAGTGAACGTCCCCACATGACGGCTTTGACGATGGAGGAGAACGAATTGTCGGTGATGGTGATGTCGGAAGCCTGTTTGGCTACAGCCGTTCCATTGCCCATCGAAATGCCTACGTGGGCCGCTTTGAGCGCCGGAGCATCGTTGGTGCCGTCGCCCGTGACCGCCACGACTTCGCCCTGACGTTGGAGGAGTTTGACGAGACGTTTTTTGTCCAAAGGACGGGCTCTGCAGAGTATCTTGAGCCGGACGGAGGGGACACCGAGGAAGTCATCGTCGGACATGGCCTCGAACTGTGTGCCTGTCATCACCTCGTAGGGGAGGGGTTCTCTGTCATGCATGATGCCGCAGTGGCGGCCTATCTCTACGGCTGTACCTTGGGTGTCGCCTGTGACGATAATGACACGGATGCCGGCATCGCGACAGGTGCGGATGGCCTCGGGAACTTCATCCCGCACTGGATCCATGATGGCAGCTATGCCTGTGAAGACGAGCGGCCCGTTGTCGATGCGGCAGGCAAAGCCCAAGGTGCGCATGGCTTGTGCCTGATAACGTGCCAAGTCGGCTTTGATGTCCGCAGCAGATAGAGGTTGTCCCGAGGGCGGAGCTGCGATTTCGTCACATTCGTCGAGCAGGAGTTCGGGAGCCCCCTTGATATAAGTGACTTTGCGACCCTCTAAAGCCGTGCTCAGCACGGTTGTTTCCATCCGTTTGCTTTCGGTGGAAAAGGGAACCTGATACAGAATCTTCAGCGATTGGCGGAGTGGGAGGTAGTCGGTGCCGTGTTCGCGGAGCCAGAGAAGAAGTGCCCCTTCGGTGGGATTGCCGAGAATGGAGACGTTGTCGTCGGTCTCCTGGAGATAGGCTGTAGAATTGGCTGCAATGGCCTCGGCCAAAACAGCGGAATTGGATGGATAATCGTGAAGCGCTTCGACATGCATGCGGTTGCGGGTCAGGGTGCCGGTTTTGTCGGTGCATATCACAGTGGCGGCACCCATCGTCTCGCAGGCGTGGAGACGACGCACGAGATTGTGCTCCTTCAACATCCTGCGCATAGCGAGAGCCAGACTCAGAGTGATGCTGAGCGGCAATCCCTCGGGGACGGCCACTGCAATGAGTGTGATGGCTATCATCAGGGAGGTGAGGCCGTAGTGGATGGTTTCGAGGGCGGTTTCGTCCTGTCCGTCCAAGAAAATGAACCAAATCAGACGCCCGACGATGATGGCTGCGGCCACGATAAAAGCCGCTTTGGAAAGCCATTTTCCCAGAGCTCCGAGCTGACGGTTGAGCGGCGTGGTGATTCCGTTGTCAATCTGTGTTGCCTGCGCCACATTGCCCTGTTCGGTGCTGTCGCCCACCGCCGTGACAATCATCGTGCCGTGCCCCTCAATCACCGTCGTGCCGCGCAGCAGTTGATTGACGGGATAGGCAGTCTGTTCTGTCTCCGGACGTTCTTCGGAGGGGATGTATTTCGGGGTCATCGCTTCGCCAGTGAGCACAGATTCGTTCACCGAGAGAGAGACGGCCTCCAGGAGAACCCCGTCGGCCGGAATTTCATCGCCGGTCTCGATGGACACCCAGTCGCCGCAAACCACCTCCCAACGCGCAATTTCCATTACGCGGTAATGGCCTCCGACAGAGCGGATAACTCTCACGGGAGTGTTGTCGTTCACTTGGTTGAGCACGTCGAATTCGCGTGAAGCTTTGACTTCGAATACAAAGCCCACGCTTGTGGCCAGAAGAAGTGCGACGAGCACTCCCAGAGGTTCGAGGAAGACTTCCGCGCCTACGTCGGGCATCTTGACATATTCGAAGACCGAAACTCCCATCGAGACAACCATGATGAGGAGAAGAACCTCAATCAACGGGTCTTTGAACTTCTCCAGAAAAGCCTTCCAGAGAGGTTCGCGTTCGGGGGGAGTGAGCTTGTTGACGCCGTATTTCAGACGTTGTTCTTCGACTTGCGAAGATGTCAGCGGAGCTCTGCGATTTTTGATATATGACATATTGCGAAAACGCACGATTTTGCTGTTTTTGTGTTGCAAAAGTACGAAAATTTTGGGAGAAACACAAATCCGAGGGTGAATAAAATGAAAAATATTTGTTTTTTTATGATTATTTTTGTATCTTTGCACCGAAATTGTGGTCAAACGAGCCATTTGAGAGCTCCTTCGGGTCACAAAATTGCGTTCAACGGTTGGATAGTTCAACGGATAGAATAGAGGTTTCCTAAACCTTAGATCTGGGTTCGATTCCCAGTCCGACTACAAACGAACGGCCTAACGAGAAGTTTTATAATTAAATGGAACAACTACAGTTTTTCGTCGAAAATCTTCAATATCTGTGGCACTACACCGGTATTGCCAATGTGACTTGGGGCAATGTCATTATGACACTCGTCGGCATCTTCTTCATCTACCTGGCTACGGCCAAGAAGTTCGAGCCGATGCTGCTGATACCCATCGGATTCGGTATTCTGGTTGGCAATATTCCCTTCCCGTTGGAGGCCGGTCTGAGAATCGGTATATATGAAGAAGGCTCTGTGCTGAACATTCTCTACAGCGGTGTGAAGCAAGGTTGGTATCCGCCGCTCATCTTCCTGGGCATCGGAGCCATGACGGACTTCTCGGCGCTTATAGCCAATCCGAAACTGATACTTGTGGGAGCAGCAGCCCAGTTCGGTATCTTCGGTGCCTACATTCTTTCTCTTTCGCTTGGATTCACGCCCAGTGAGGCGGGAGCCATAGGAATCATCGGCGGTGCCGACGGCCCCACAGCCATCTTCCTTTCCTCGAAACTGGCACCCCATCTGATGGGAGCCATTGCAGTGGCCGCCTACAGCTACATGGCTTTGATACCGGTGTTCCAGCCTCCTATCATGAAGTTGCTCACTAACGACAAGGAACGTCGCATCCGCATGAAAGCTCCGGGTGCCGTTTCCCACAAGCAGAAGGTAATGTTCCCCATCATCGGACTCTTGCTTACATGTTATATCATCCCCTCGGGTCTGCCCCTGTTGGGTATGTTGTTCTTCGGTAATATAATAAAGGAGTGTGGCGTGACCAAGCGTCTCTGTGACACCGCCAAGGGTCCCCTCATCGATATTGTAACCATCTTGTTGGGTTTCACGGTGGGCTGTTCCACCCAGGCATCGACCTTCCTGACCGCCGACTCCATCCTTGTGTTCGGTCTCGGTGCTCTGTCTTTCATCGTAGCCACTGCTTCGGGCGTGCTGTTCGTGAAATTCTTCAACCTCTTCCTCAAGGAGGGTAACAAAATCAACCCACTCATCGGCAACGCGGGTGTGTCGGCTGTGCCCGATGCTGCCCGTATTTCGCAGAACGTGGGCTTGGAATACGATCCGACCAACTATCTGCTGATGCACGCCATGGGCCCGAATGTGGCCGGTGTGATAGGCTCGGCCGTTGCAGCCGGTATCCTGTTGGCCTTCCTCGGATAAAATATAACTCAGAAATTCATTTTCATTATTCAACATTCATAAAAACTGAATAACTATGTCAATGCTCAAAGAATTTAAAGAATTTGCCATGCGCGGCAACGTCGTAGATATGGCTGTAGGTGTTGTTATCGGTGGTGCTTTTGGCAAAATCGTAACCTCTCTGGTGAACGATGTTATCATGCCCCCCATTGGCTTGCTCTTGGGCAATGCCAACTTCTCCGACCTTAAATGGGTCATGCAGGAAGCTGTGATGGACGGTGAGACGGTTGTCACACCTGCCGTCAGCCTCAACTACGGTAACTTCATCCAGGTTATCATCGATTTCCTGCTCGTAGCTCTTGCCATCTTCTTCCTCGTGAAGGCCATCAACGCCCTCAACCGCAAGAAAGAAGAGGCACCCGCAGCTCCCGCACCCGATCCGGAACCCACGAAAGAAGAGAAACTCCTCACCGAAATCCGCGATTTGCTGGCTAAGAAATGATAAACCGTCAACTCATCCGTATCAAAACCGTTCAGCTCGTCTATGCCGACATGCAGGCAAACCGGCCCCTTTATGAGGCAGAGGGCGAGATGACGGAGGCGGTTGAGTCGTCGTGGAAGCTTTATAACTTTCTGCTCGCTCTCGTCGTAAAGGTTACCGAATGGCGTCATCTACAGATAGAGGCCGGCCGTACGAAGTATATCCCCACCGACGAGGAGCGAATGCCCAACTTGCGCTTCGTCAACAACCGCGTGGCCAAGCTGATAGCCGATGACGCAAAGGTTTTGACTTACTGCGACGAGCACAATCTTACCTCCGATTTCGACACGGATCTCTATCGTGCTCTCTGGGAGCAAATCGAGGAACTGCCGCTGTATCAAAGTTATATGGGCGGAACGAAATCGCCCTCCTTTGACGAGGACAAAGCCCTTTGGGTGGAAATCCTCAATACAGTATTTCCCAATTGCCCCCGATTGGACGAGACGCTCGAAAGCCGCGATATCTTTTGGAACGACGATTTGGCCGTCATCCTGTCGTACGTGGTGAAGGCTGTGCAGCGAATGAAGGAAACCGACGTGACCGTACATCTGGCCAAGATGTTCGCCACGGATACCGACCGAAAGTTCGCCCAAGAGCTCTATCACCTCACGCTCGACCACATCCATGAGTACATTCCCATGATTAACGATGTGGCTTCCAATTGGGAGAGCGAACGTATGGCAATGATGGACAAGGTGATAATGGCTACGGCCATCACCGAGTTGCTCTACTTTGCCGATATCCCGGTGCGCATCACGCTCAATGAGTATATCGAACTGGCCAAACACTATTCTTCGCCCAATTCGGCAAGATTCGTGAATGGCATTCTCGACCGTCTTGTAGGCAAGATGCGTGAAGAGGGCAAAATTATTAAACCCTAGATTCCAAAACAAAAATGTTAGACATTGTTTTATTACAGGCCGGACAGCCCCAGGGCGCCACCTGGTCCAGTTGGATTTTCATTATCCTCATCGTCGTAGTGTTCTATTTCTTCATGATTCGTCCGCAACAGCAACAGCAGAAGAAACTGAAGGAGGAGCGCAACGCCATGCACAAAGGCGACCATGTGGTCACCACCGGCGGTGTGTATGGCAATATTGAAAGCGTAGTGAAGCGCACCAACAGCAAAGGTGAGGAGGAGGTGGAAAGCTTCATCCTGCGCGTAAAGCCCGACTACACCACCCGCATCCAGGTCAATCGCGACTGCGTTTACAAGGATCTTTCCGACGTTCAGCAGGCCAATAAATAATCCGACTTCCGTTACAGACCGCTGACATTCCTCGTCGGCGGTCTTTCTGTTTTCCGATGAAAAATTCTTCTCCTCTCGTCAGGATTTATCGCAACTTCAGGGCTTTCGTCAAACGCATTCAGCGTCGCGAAATCATCGTTTTCCTGGGCTTTCTCCTCATGTCCATGTTCTTTTGGGCAGTGGAGACCGCTCGCGAGGAGAACGATGCGGAGATTACTGTCGATTTCATCATCGAAAACCAGCCGGACAACAAGGTTTTCACAACACGTGTGCCCGAAAAGGTAAGGTTCCACATTCGAGACATCAACATCAACCTGCTGTCCTACAGATATGACAACAAAATCAAATATCTCACTGTCGATTTCAACAGGTACGCCGATGTGTCGGGCAATTTCCGAATCTCAGCTGCAGAGATGCAGTCGTTGATTTTGGCCGACCTGCTGCCCACAACCCAAATCACGGCTGTTGCTCCGGCTCTGATAGATGCCCGTTATGCCACAGCCGAAGGCAAGAAACTGCCCGTAAGTCTCGACATCGACTACCGTCCCGCAAACAACTACCGTTGTAAGCCCGTCCGATTCTCTCCCGATTCGGTCATTGTGCATGCTCCGGCAGTGATGCTTGACACGATGACAATGGTTCAGACCTATGCGTGCCGTTATTACAACCTCACCGACACGGTTTCCGTACGGCTGCGGCTGGTGGCACCCGTCGGGGTCAACCTGTCACCCGATTCCATCGACATCACGATACCCGTCTTGCAGTACGTGGAACGTACGTTCGACAATCTGCCCATCGCGACAGATTACGTACCCGACGGCCACCGGCTCAATCTTTTCCCCTATCGGGCCACGGTGTCGTGTCTGGTGGATGTGTCCCATTACAGGGAACTTAAGGCTGAGGACTTCACGCTTTCGGTCTCCTACCTGGACATTCTTTACGGGCGCGGACGAAAGATTCCCGTCCGATTGAAATACAAACACCATTCCAGCCTCAACAACGAGACGGTTGCCAATCTGCGGGTTCTTCCCGACAGTGTGGAGTTTGTGGACGAAAAAGGTGTCTGGTAAATCTCTCCACCCAAAACAAAATCCCTATGTTGACAGCTATTACAGGAGGAATAGGTACAGGCAAATCCATAGTCTCGCGTTTGCTGCGGGTGATGGGTTATGACGTATATGACTGCGACCTCGAAGCCAAACGGCTCATGAACGAAGATGCCGCCGTAAGGGAAGCGCTGACAGCGGCCTTCGGCTCTCATATATATAATAAGGAGTACGGACTTGACCGTAAGGCGCTGGCAGCCGTCATCTTCAACGATGCAGATGCATTGCGTCAGGCAAATGCCATCATTCATCCCGCCACGTTGGATAACCTCAGAGCCTGGAGCCGGAAACGCAAGAGCCGTTGTTTCTTCGAATCGGCCATTCTGTGGGAGAGCGGATTCAATGGACAGGCCGATGAGATATGGAGTGTTTCCGCCCCGTTGGAGCTCCGCATCGAACGCATTCGGACACGCGACCACAGCACACGCGAACAGATATTGGCTCGCATCAACTCACAGATGTCGCAGGAAGAGAAAGACCGCAGAGCCAGTCATGTTATCCTCAATGACGGTGAACACTCCCTTATTACCCAAGTGAACAACTTGCTTCAACTCAATAACAGTCACTTATGAAATCTCTTTTGGTTCTATCCCTTTCGCTTATGTCTGTTTTCAACCTATCCGCCAGAGACAATGACCCTGACTTTCGTTATCCCCAAACCGTTGCTTCCAATGCCGAGATACAGCTTCGGCAGGCTTTGGAACAAGGCAACGGAGACGGGGCTGTCGATGCCCTCATACGTTACGCTCTGGCCCAATCGGCTATTTCCGAAGAGAATGCACCCGGGATTCTGCAGAAGATTTCCGAGACACGGCAGAAAGTCACGGCACCCGATATCCGTGCCCTGCTGTGTGTGCTCGAAGCCCGCGTCTTGAAAGCATATCAGAATCGTACCCGTTGGGAACGATGGGGTCGCACAAATCCGACGGATGCTCTGCCGGAAAATATCGCCGAGTGGGATGATGCCCAATTTGATGCCAGAGTGCAGGAACTGCTGAACGAAGCGTTGAACGAAGAGGAAATCCTTGCCTCCATCGACATAAACACCCGGGATGCCGTGATTGAGTCGGAAGAAGACTCTCATGACTATTTCCCCCGTCTGATTGACTTCATCTACAATGAAGCCGTCGATATGACTGCTGATGAAGAGCTGAGTAGCCAATGGGTAGCCCGTTGGGAGAAAGCCAATGAGAAGGCGCTGTTGCCCACCATCCGTCTCAAGGACCGTTACAGCGAGGAAGACAAACTGACTCTCTATCGACACTATGCCGATTACGAGGCAGGTGGGCTGTTGCTTTCCCATACCTCGGGCGGGGAGGAAACCTGGCCTCTCTATCAAAATTACATCGCCCGATATCCCAACTCTTCATACGCACCCGCCATACGGAACCTCATACAGATGATGGAACGCAAGGTCGTATCGTTGCAGTATGGAATGGCCGTCCACCCGACACAGACTATCGAGGTGAAAGTGCGTGCAGGCAATGTGCGTGAGACGGAAGTCAGACTTTATCGCATTCCCGACAGCGAGGCGGAAGCAAACACCTGGAGCTTCAATTTAAGCAAACAGACCCCGCTTGCCACCCAATCGGTCTCGTTTCCGGAACACCGACCCTGGGAAGTGGTGGAAGGGCGTGCAGAATTTGCGCCTCAGTCTCCCGGATACTACGTAGTAGTCCCCTCTTTCAAGGTGGGCAAGGTATGGAAGGATGTCTCCCACGTGGGACCATATCACTTGCTCCGCGTATCGAACTATATGCTTTTCTCCTCCCAGTCGGACTCCGGCGAGGTGAAAGTCTTCGCCGTTGACGGAAAGACCGGTGAACCCCGCAAGGATGTCGCCTTGGAGGTGAAATCCGGCAAGAACAAGCAGATATCTACCACAGGCAGGGAGGGTTATGCTTCCGTTTATGCCGGAAGAACGTCCCAATACCATAAAGTGAATGTCAATGAGTCCGGTGACCGGTATGCTCCGGAACTTGGATTCTATCCGCTTTCCATCGGAGAGTACAATAGAGAGAACGCTGAAATTTTCACTGACTTGTCCATATATCGGCCCGGAGAGACGGTGCGGTTCAATGTTGTAGCCTATCGTCTCGGACTCGAGTCGCGTGCGCTTCTTTCGGACGTGGTTGTCAAGGTTGTGTTGATGGATGCCGATTATGAGGAAGTGGAGACCCGGACTTTCACCACCGATGCATTCGGGCAAATCAACGGAGAGTTCGTGATTCCAACCAACAGGATGAACGGAGAATGGGCACTGAAGGTTCAATTCCAGAATTTTGTACAGCAGCATCATTTCGAGGTGGCCGAGTACAAAACCCCTGCGTTCTTTGTCTCTCTTGACGATACCCGCAGCTCATATCATGCCGGTCAGCCTGTTGTGGTTCGCGGCAAGGCCGAAACCTATTCGGGACTCCCCATGGCCGGTCATGAGGTACATCTCATGCTCAAACGTTCCAAATGGTCGTGGTGGTGGAACCCTTCGAACGCTGAGGAGACGATGCTGGAAACCACCGTACAGACCTCGGCTGACGGTTCGTTTGAATATACTGTTCCGGCCGAAGTCATTGCCCGCGAGAAAGTGTCGGATGGACACCCGCGATGGTACTGGCCCCGTTACCGCTGGACCGTCTGTGCCCGCATCACCGATGCAGGGGGCGAGTCGCATGAGGACGAAGCTGATTTTACGCTGGGCCGAATCCGCGAACTCTCTTGGACGGGTCATGATGCTCTTTTGCTGGAGGGCAAGACCCTCTCTCTCCCCATCGTATATCGCTCCACCGACGACAACGACCGGGAAGTGACTGTCGCCTGGCAGCTCTGTGACAGGGATGATACTGCCAAGGTCGTCTCCCGGGGTGAATTCCCGTCCTCTGCACCGGTGCTGAAGACAGCAGGGCTGAAGTCCGGAGCCTATCTGCTGCGTGCCTCAGTGAAGGGAGATAATGAGACCGCACCGTTGGAGCAGTCCCTCATTTTATATCGCGAGAATGACAGCCGTTGTTTCCAGTCTTCGCCTCTTTGGATTCCGGAGGATTCCCGCCGTCTCGAAGGAAACAAGTTCCACGTGCTGATTGGGTCTGACCGGGAATCCCACATTTGGTATGTGGCTCAGTCGAGGTTCAAAATCGTCTCTCAAGGCTGGTTGCACTATAATCCGGGGCTGCATCATTTCACCATGCTCATGCCCGAGGGATTGGACGAACGGCTCACAGTCGATTTCGTTTGTATCTCCGATTTCCATTCCTATAAGCAGCAGGTTACCATGCTGTCGCCTCGCCGCGAAAGGCTCACTCTCGCTCTTTCCTCATTCCGCGACAGGCTGGTGCCCGGCAGTGACGAGGAATGGACTTTCTCCGTGAGGAATCAGGATTCCGCTGCTGCGTCTGCCAGGATTTTCCTCGAACTCTACAATCAGGCTCTTCAAGACTTGGCCGACAACCGTTGGAAGTTCTCTGTACCTCTGACGCAGATGAATCTCGTCGAGATGCATTGTCCCTCTTGGAATTCCCGTACAACGGAAACCCACTGGCAGGAGAATACCCATTCAACTTTTCGTATCATTTCGCCCGAATGGAAATTCTACGGACGCAGATTTTTCGAGGAAATGAGTTCCGGCAGATTTGGCAACCGCATGCTGTTAAGCAAAGCCAGTGTGGCAGGAGTGAAACATGGTGACGATGGAATTGAAGAGGTTGAATACGCAGCACTCGATGCCGCTCCGACGGGTGTTGCTTACGGACGTGCAATGAATGACAGCGAAGAAGCGGATAAAGACACCGGGGGCAGAACTTCAGCGCAGTTGGATGCCGTGCAGCTGCGACAGGGTGAAATCAAAGTGGCAATATGGGAACCCTCGCTGTCGGTAGGGGAGGATGGAACATGTACCTATCGATTCAAGGCTCCCGAGAGCAATGCCACGTGGGCACTCCAAGCCATAGCCTTCAACAAGCGGGTGATGACATCCGGCATCAATCGAACGCTGGTGACCCAGCGTCCTCTCATGGTGCAGCCCAAACTCCCGCGCTTCGTGCGTGCGGGTGACGAAATACGTCTTGAGGCTCTCCTACAGAACGCTGCCGACACTACGCTTACGGCCCGTTATGAGATAGAAGTCTTCGACCCCTTCTCCCATAACCATGAACCCTTAACCCTTAAGCATGGAACAGTGGAGGTGGAGCCCAAGGCTTCCATGCCTGTCAGTGTCATGGTGCGCGTGCCCTCAGACCTTTCTCAATTGGCTTTCCGCATCAAGGCAGCCGATGCCGACGGCAACGGTGACGGCGAACAGCAGGCTTTGCCCGTGCTGCCCAATGTGTCCCCCGTGATAGAGACGCTGCCCTTCTGGCTCCGTCCGACAGACGATTCGCTCTCGCTCTCTGTGCCTGCTTTTCCGGCAGATGCCCGCCTGACGCTCGAAGTCTGTGCCAATCCGGTGTGGTATGCCGTGCTTGCCCTGCCCGTCATTGCCGACGGAGATTATGTGACGGCAACCTCTCTCGCCCACAACCTCTTTGCCCTCTGTCTGGCAGAAGGCTTGGTGAAGGACAATCCGCAGCTTGCCGAAGCCATTCACCGGTGGACACTCCTCAATGCTCAGGATTCGGTCTTGCAGTCACCGCTCGAGAAGAATGCCGACCTCAAGACAACCACGCTCCAGGCTTCTCCCTGGCTACCTGAAGCACGACGTCAGACCGAACGTATGTCACGTCTGGAGGAACTCACCGATTCTGCCCGCAATGCAGCTGTGCAGTGTCAGATTCTCGGGAAACTGCGCGACCTCAGACAACCCGACGGAGGTTTGGCCTGGTATCCCGGCTCTTCTTTCGGGTCTTCCTATTGGGCCACCGAGACTTTACTACAACTCGTGGGCGAACTGCACGGGTGGGGATACGCCCGCGACAATGAAGATTTGCAGGAACTCTGTCGCCGTGCCCTTGAATATTACGACAGTGAGACTGTCCGACAGCGTGACGAGATGCAGCGCTGGCCGACCAAGATTGATTATGCGCAATTTGCAGCGTTTGCCTACACCCGTTCGCTTTGGCAGGATTGTCCCCTCAAGGGCGAGGCTCGCAAGATAGCCGACAAAGCCGTCTCGCAGGTTCGTGTCCGTTGGGGAGAACAGTCTCTCGTCGCTCGTGCCTATACAGCGCTCACTCTCCACAATCGCGGAGAATATCCCGCGCAGGCCAAAGCCATCGTGGAATCACTCCGTCAGCACGCGATTACCAAACCCGATCAAGGTATGTATTGGGACGGCATACGTTGGGGCAGCTCCCGATGGTGGAATCCCGTCACCCTCACGTCTGTCTTGTTGCAAACCTTCCAGCGAGTCGATCCCCGTCCGGATGAGGTCGATGCCATCCGCCAATGGCTCCTCTTGGAGAAGAAGACTACCGATTGGGGCAATTCCTCGTTGGCGGCCGATGCTGTGGCAGCACTCATGACGTGCGGCACTCGCTGGGAGGCTGCTTCCACCCGTTTGGAGGTCAGTCTCTTCGGGCGTTCGGTCGATTTGCCGGCAGCAGACCGCTATTTGGGCTATTCCCGTGTGGAAGTCGTAGCTTCCGAAGGGACTCCTGTTCTCTCGGTTCGCAAGGAGGGCGGCACCCCCGCATGGGGGGCTCTTTATGCCCAATATAAGGCTCCGATGTCCTCCATAGAGGCCACGGGTACATCCAATCTCAGCGTATGCAAGGAATTTCTTCTTTACCGACCCGACGGTTCGACCGTCCATCCCGATTCGCTGACGGTGGGAGACAAAGTGCAGGTACGATTGGTGATACGCAACGAACGCGATTTGGAATATGTTTCTCTCGTGGACGAGCGTGGAGCCTGTTTCGAACCCCTCGACCAGTTGTCGGGAGCTGTGGCACAAGATGGATTGTGGTATTACCGCGAGACGAAGGATAGCGAGACACGCTTTTTCTTCGACCGTTTGCCCAAGGGCACTCACGTCTTCTCGTGGGATCTCAACGTCACTCACGCCGGACATTATTCTGTCGGTATCGCAACGGTTCAATGTCAGTATTCTGCCGACCAAACTGCGCATTCTCAATCGGCAGAAATCAGCATTGTACGTTAAATTTTGAATCTAAAGAGCGGAATTTGTGTTAAAATTCCGCTCTTTTGCCTTCTGTTTCGTTTTTTTTCCATATATTTGCAGCACTTGTTTATCAGAATTTTCTAAAACAAATACCGTATGTTGAAAAAACTGCTTTCCTTGGGAGCCATTCTTTTTGCTTCCTCGCTTTCCCTCTTTGCCCAGCGACAGATGGAAACCCTCAATCGTGGTCTCATTGCCATGTCCACAGGAACGGGTGTCTATACCTCATGGCGTATTCCCGGAGACGAATGGTACGATGTGACTTACAATCTCTATCGTGACGGTTCGCTCATTGCTTCGGATTTGAAAGTGTCGAATTATTCAGATGCGGACGGCACAACTTCTTCCACTTATCAGGTAGCTGCTGTGGTCGATGGTGTCGAGCAGGCCAAATGTAAGGCTGTCAGCGTCATTGCCACACGCGACGGCAACGGACATCCCTATATCGAAGTGCCTGTTGTTTCCGGCAAAGACGATCAGGGCAACGACCTTATGGCCAACTATTCCATCAACGATATTTCAGTGGCTGACCTCGACGGCGACGGTGAGTATGAGTACATCGTCAAGCGTTTCAACAGCGATTTCAGTCCTAAGGTGACGGCTTATGCCCGTTTCGAGGCTTACAAATTGGACGGCACCCTTTTGTGGTATATAAATATGGGCCCCAACATGATTAACGGAGGGCACGTCGAGACCGACTGTATGGCCTTCGACTTCGACGAGGACGGAAAGGCAGAGGTGGTGATTCGTGCCACCGACGGCACCACGTTCCCCAAGGCCGGCGGCGGACGCCAGACCATCGGCGACGGTACAGTTAACTATCGCTATGAAGGTGTCACCTACCAGACTCAGGGCGATGAGTGGCTCGTGCTCTGCGACGGCGAGACGGGACAGGTGCTCGACTCCGAAATTTTCGATGCCGTCGAAGACGATGTCGCCAAAGGTAACGGTTTGGCTCGAGTGAGCGCTGCTTTTTGGTGGAACGGCAATACCAAAGCCTACGGCCACCGTGCCAACAAGTTCCACTGGGGCGCTCCTTATCTCGACGGACGTCATCCTTCCATCTACATCGGTCGCGGTTGCTACACCAACCTCCACATGTGTACCTGGGATGTCAAGAACAAGAAACTCCAACGCCGTTGGTCCTTTGCCACCGACGACACTTCCGATCCCTGGTACGGTCAGGGCTTCCATAATTTCGCCATTGTCGATGTCGATGAGGACGGACGCGATGAGATTGTCCACGGAAACTGCGTGGTCGATGAGTTCGGCCGGCGTCTTTCATCTACCGGCTTGGGCCACGGCGATGCCCAGCACTACGGCGATTTCGATCCCTTCCGCAAAGGACAGGAAGGCTTCCGTTGTCTGGAGGATAATCCCGGAGCTGTCCTGGTCGATGCCACAACTAACGAGAAACTCATACGCTGGGTGCGCGGCAACGACAACGGACGCTGTCTCGCCGGTAAGTTCACCAACCAGTGGCCCGGTGCTCAGCTGTGGACTACCGACGGCCATTTTTGGAGCGCCACACTCTCGCGCGGTGCCGACCAGACCATTGCAACATCGGCACCCGGTGTCACGATGAATGCCCGTATCTTCTGGGATGGCGACATCTACGAGGAGTCCTTCGACTATGATTCTCGCACCGATGCAGGCGACGGTATAGAAATGGCTGTTCGCAAATACGGCAACAGCAATCCCATTTGGGTTTCCCAGGGTTGTATGACCAACAACAACACCAAGGGCAATCCTTCCATCCAGGCTGACCTCTTCGGCGACTGGCGTGAGGAACTCGTCCTCCGCAAGGCCGACAATACTGCCTTCCGCATCTATTCCACCACGGTTCCCACGTCGTTCCGCAACTATTCGCTCATGTACGATATGGCCTATCGTCAGGGTGTCTATTGGCAGATGACCGGCTACAACCAGCCGCCTCATGTGAGCTACTATCTCGGCGAACTTGAAGGCATCCTTTTGCCTCCTCCTCCGCTCTGTACCAACGGCAAAACCGTTATTCCTGCCGGCGGCACTGTTTCGTCGGAAGCAGACGGCCAGTTCCTCTACATCGGCGAATGCAATTCTCCCGCCACTGTCAGCCAGGAAAAGTATTTCGGAAAATACGATTTCGAATTGACTTCCAATACCACAACCGTTTCAGGTACGGTTGCTCCCAAGGGAATCCAGATTTTTGCCTTCAACAATGAGGTGCTTTCCGGCGGCACACTTTCGGGTTCCATGCGTCTGCTTAAGCTCGGACAGCAGAATCTCCGTCTTGAGGGCGGCACCTACGACTATTCCGGCAACACGGAGATTTGGCAGGGTTCGCTCACAACATCGTCTCCACTGCCCAACTCGAAACTTGTCCTCAAGCGTTTCACGACTCTCTATTCCGATGCATCCTTCCCGTGTGGTATCGTTTCCGAACACGGTTCGGCCATCTATCCTGCCGGCAACGGCGAGATTGGTACGATTACAACCTCGCTTCTGGAACTCAACGGTGCTGATACGCTGGTCATCGACTTCAATGTAGCCGAAGGTACCAATGACCGGATTGTGACCGATTCGGCCAGCATCAAGGGCTTCAATTTCACCGCCGGCAACCTTTCGGTGGCTTATAACACCGTCATCCGCGTCAACATCAAAGACACAGATGCATTGCCCGAGGGCGATTACGTGCTCGTTACTTCCACCAAGGGCATCTATGCTCCCGAACAGAATCTCATCAAGGTGGCCGGTCTGTCCGGCATCAAGTATGAGGTGAACGTTCGCGAGGGCAACCTTGTGCTTACCATTCACGGCGCTCGCGATGCTTCCTCTGTGGTTTGGAGCGGTGCCGAGAGCAACATCTGGAACTTCAACGAGACCGAAAACTTTACCAACGGCGGTGTCCCCGATGTCTTCGTTACGGGGGATGCCGTCACCTTCAACAACAGCTCCGCAGTCACCGACATCGTGATAGGTGAGACGGTTTACCCATCCGCCACCGTCTTCGAGGGAGACCTGGACTTCAGCCTCTCGGGCGACTACGGCATTGCCGGTGAGGGCTCTCTCATCAAGAACGGTGCCGGCACCCTCACGCTCAACAATACCAACACCTTCACGGGCGGTCTCTTCCTCAACAGCGGCACGCTCAAGTTTGCTTCTGTAGCCGATGCCCAGAATGCAGGTTCCATCGGAGCCTACACCACTGAGGCTGGCAAGCTCACCATCGGCGACAGTGCCGTCTTCTGGCCCCTCAACGCTGTTGTGGCCCATCCCACACCCATCACCGTGGGTCGTGGTTCTGTGTTCCGTAATGCAGCCAGTTTCGTTCAGGACGGTGACATTTCCGGCACATCGCTCACCAAGCGTGGCTCGGGTCAGCTCAACCTCAAGGGCACACAAGCGCTCAAGAAGGTCACCATTGAGGAGGGCACGCTGCTGTTCCCCGCAGGCAACAAGGCCATCTCAGTCGGCGATACTCTCGAGATGTTGGGCGGCACAGTTCAGATGACCAACAACTCCGGCGCTTATCAGCAGACCTCCGGTGTATGGAATGTGCCTGCAGGTGCTACTGCTACGTTCAATTCGGCCACCCGTGTTGACCACAAGAACAAACTCATAGGCGGCGGTCGTCTCAACCTCAATATCTACATGGACTCCTCTTGTCCGCGTGAAGTCATCACGGGCGACTGGTCGGCCTTTACCGGCACCCTCACCATCAAGAATACGGGTTCCAACACACCCACCGTCAACAATACCTACGGCCTACCCAACGCTACGCTCAACATCCCCTCGGGCACGACACTCCAACTGGGCGGCAACAATACTTCCACTACAGGTACCTTCAAGATTGGTCACCTCACTGGTGCGGGCAGTCTTGCTGCCGAGAACAGTTCCGGCTACTTCGAAATCGGGTCTCTTGGCCTCGACATGACTCTCTCGGGTGTCTATAACGCCAATCTCGTCAAGGTCGGTGAAGGCCGTCTCACAATGACAGCCAATACCGGTTCGTCGGCCATAGATGTCAAAGAGGGTACAATGGTGGTTCGCAGCAGCGCCTCTGCCACATCCACCGTATCGGGTCGCGGCAAACTCACCGTTCGCGACGGTGCGATGCTCTATGCCTATTGGTATGTCGGCAACAATCAGGTCAATGTTCAGAGCGGCGGTCTTTTCCGTCCCGGCTACTACGGCATGTACGGTGTCAAAGCCCAGACTGTTGTTGTGAACGACGGAGGTACGATGGAATTCTATCTTTCTTCTACCAAGGCCGATACAGTCAGCTACACCTACTGCAACGCCAACGGTCAGATTTCGCTCAAGGGTATTCTCAAGGTTACTCTTTGGAGTGAAGATGCTCTTGGGCAAGCCAAGGAAGGCGATGCATATCATCTCTTCTCCTCGCGCAGTTTCATCACCGATGAGGCTACCGTTAAGGTTGACTTGCCTGACCTTCCTGCCGGTCTGGCTTGGGATACCAGCGACCTCCTCACAACGTCAGGCACGCTTCGTGTGGTCAAGGACGAGAACAACAGCCTCGCCGGCCTTGCCTTCGATGTTCCTGTCAGCGTGAGCGTCTATGACCTCAGCGGCACCGAAGTGGTTGCCTTCGAGACCACATACGGCCTCGTCAAGTCCCAAGCCGCTTCCCGTGTAGGCATCAAGGGCGTCTATGTACTCCGAATCTGCTCCGCAACGGGTGTACAGACGCGCAAGTTCGTTCTCCGGTAATTTCTCTTTTCACGTATGTCACGACAGCGACTCTCCTTTGGGGTCGCTGTTTTGGGAATCCTTTTTGAAAACCTTTTTTTATGGCAGAATACATTGGCAAATACCGCATCGAGCAGCCTCTCTACAAGAATGACCAGGAACGTCTTACATTCACTTATCGTGTCACCGACCAATCCGGCACCTCCTATTTCCTCAAGACCTTCAACCCCGAATATCTGCCCAAGAGTATGTTCACCACCGTAGAATTCTCTCCTGGGGCAGACATGTCACAGGTTCAGGCGGAGTCGGTTCTTCAGGAGATTGAGGCCGTGCTTGTCGATCACCCTCATTTGGTCCGATACGTTGACCATGGCAAATGGAATCCTCAGGGAAGGGGTAAGGATAAGGAGGCTTGGCCCTATTTTGTGACTGAGTGGGTCGATGGCATCCTGCTGAGCGATTACATCGATAATCATCGTCCCTTGTCTTGGGAGCAAATGCTCGGCATTGTCAATGTCCTCGCCTCCGCGCTGAGTTGTCTCCATGAGCGCGGATGGGCTCACAACGACCTCACACCCTCCAATGTGATGATTTCCCCCGACGGCGATCCCAAGAGCATCAAACTCATCGACTTGACCCACACCGCCGGGTTCACTTCCGACACCCGTCCTCCGTTCTATGCCAGCGACCTGAATATGTTCTATAGGGCACCCGAACATATCAAGAGTATCTACAACGCCTCCACCGATGTATTCTCTCTCGCCGCTGTGCTTTATACGATGGCCACAGGCCTCGCTCCTTGGCAGCGCCGAGGCGAGTCAGGGATGACCGATATGCACGAGGAGGCTGAGGTGCGTCGTCGCCAGCTCAAAGACCCGCTTTCTTTTCCTGCCGAAATTCCCTATGCCGCCAAAGTCGCTTTGCTCAATGCTCTCTATCGCCAAGAAGATCGCCCATCGCTCGATGATTTCTTACATGCCTTGAGCAACGACCGTCACCTGTCCTCGCCTCCGCTCCGCAAGGGACAGACCAAGGACGAGACGGCAGGGGAGGAGTCTTCGCAAACACTCGACGCCGACGGATTGCCCGAGTTCTGCACCAAACTCGGTCCCGGGTTCGAGGCCGTGGCCGGCATGACTGATATACTTCTCACCCTCAAGCGCGACATCATCCATGTCTATAGCAACATCGACAAGGCCCGCAGTGTCTATCGCATCACCCTTCCCAACGGTATCCTTCTGTGGGGACCCAAGGGCTGCGGCAAGAGTTTCGTCATCTCAAAGTTTGCAGAACAGAGCGGCTACAACTACGCGTTGGTCCACACTTCCGACCTCCTTGTCGATTCCGAGGTGGAGAGTTCCCGTCGGTTGGCCGACCTCTTTGCCAAAGCCCAGTCCCATGCTCCCGCCGTCATCTGTTTCGACGAGATAGATGCACTCACTCCCGATCGTGCCCACGACGATACGCCCATTCTTGTCAATGAATTTCTCTCCCAACTCAACAAGTGCAGCGATCGTGGCATTCTCGTCTTTGGCACTACCAATCGTCCCGAGATGATTGAGCCCTCCCTGCTCCGCACGGGACGTTTCGACAAGGTGATTTATGTCCCCGTGCCCGATGTCAAGTCGCGACAGGCCCTCTTTAGCCTCTATATGAAAGGACGTCGCCAAGAGCAATCTATCGATATCCTTCCCCTGGCTGAAAGCACCGAGGGATATACTGCCTCCGACATCGAGGCCATCGTCAATCAGGCCTCCATCCTCGCCTTCTATGAGGATAAGCCCATCTCCGGCCGTCACCTGCAAGATGCCGTCACCTCTACTCCCTCCTCGCTCTCCGATTCCGAGATAGCCCACTACGAATCTCTCCGCAAACGATTCTGAATCCCGGCGCCATACAATCCAAATTGCGGATTACTCCATCGGACTCCGATGGACCTGCGAAAAGTTTTTTGAGCCGCCATCGGATATCGATGGACTATCAAAAAGATTTTTTTGCCTCCATCGGATATCGATGGATCCTCAAAAAGATTTTTTTGCCTCCATCGATTATCGATAGACCCGCAAAAAGTTTTTTAAGCCGCCATCGATTATCGATAGACCCGCAAAAATATTTTTTTGTCTCCATCGATTATCGATGGACCCCCAAAAAGTTTTTTAAGCCGCCATCGATTATCGATGAATCCAAACGGATAGTAACGCACCTAATCAGACTGTTGTTCAACACAGAGTTTAGCCGGAGAGCCGGAAAATCGGTGTAATTATGACAGAAAAATAAGAAAAGGAGGGGATAAATTCATTTTTTTTGGAATAAAAAGGGGAATATTTCGAAAAAAATATGTATATTTGCTGCGGTATAACTTGTAGAAAAACAGACATGGAAGAACCGATTCTGAACGCGCACAACAAAAGCGAATATCCGCCGGCACATACGGCCGAACATATCCTCAACGGGACGATGGTGAAACTGTACGGATGTCCGAGGTCGAGAAACTCGCATGTGGAGAAGAAAAAGTCGAAACTCAACTACGAACTCTCCGTCTGCCCGAGTGCCGAAGAGGTGCAGAAGATTGAGGCCTTGGTCAACGAACAGATAGAACGGCATCTGCCTGTGACAACGGAGTATGTGACGCGCGACAATGTGCCGCCGGAGGTGAGTCTCGAAAAACTGCCCGAAGACGCATCGGCAACGTTGCGGCTGGTGAGGGTGGGAGATTACGATGTGTGTGCCTGCATCGGAACCCATGTGGAAAATACGGCCGAGATAGGCCATTTCCGCATTTCCTCGACCTCATGGACACCGGCAGAGGATGGAGACAAGGGGTCGTTCCGCATCGTGTTCCGCCTGGACGGTGCAGACCCGAAATATGACCTGTTTTAGATTTCTATATTTACCTTTTGGACTTATCTTTTTTATTTATAATATGCGCAACTTTATACTGCTGATTTTATGTGCCCTGTCGCTGCAGACTGTCAGGGCCGATTACAAAAGAACACCGGCCTCACAGATGGAGAAACTGACGCGCGGTCTGGTGTCGGTTCACTGTTCAGATGGTCAATACGTTTCGTGGCGTTTCCTGGGCACGGACGATGACATCCGCACTTCGTTCCGTTTGTACAGAGACGGTACATCGGTCTATCTGTCACAAGGAGGCTCGGCAACCGGCTTCCTCGACAAGAGTGGAAATGCCTCATCGGTCTATTCGTTGGTGACCTATTATGACGGCGAGAAAGTGGATTCCATCACGGCCAAGTCGTGGAGCAATCCATACTTCCAACTTCATCTCGACCGTCCGGACGATGGAACGAACGATGACGGTGCATACAGCTACAGCCCCAACGACTGCTCGGTGGGCGATGTGGATGGTGACGGCGAATACGAACTCATCGTGAAATGGGACCCCTCCAACTCGAAGGACAACTCGCAAAGCGGCTTCACGGGCAATGTCTATTTGGACTGCTACCGTCTGACCGACATCTACAACGGCGGAACGGAGGCAACACCCCAACGCCTGTGGAGAATTGACCTGGGCGTGAACATCCGTGCGGGTGCCCACTATACGCAATTCATGGTGTATGACTTCGACTGCGACGGCAAGGCCGAGGTAATCTGCAAAACCGCTCCGGGCACCAAGGACGGTCAGGGCAACTATGTGAACCAGGCCGCCACAGACGATGCCATCAAAGCAGCAGACAACAGCAAGAGCTGGGTGGTGTCGGGCGGAAGAATCAACGGCGGTCACGAATACCTGACCGTGTTCAACGGCGAGACAGGTGCAGCCATCCATACCATTCCATACCTGCCCAACCGTAACCAGACGCTGGTGCTCTCGGATGCAGCAGGTACGAAGAACTGGGGTGACGTGGACAATAAGAACGATGCCGGCAGCTATGGCAACCGAGGCGAACGTTATCTGGCCGCCGTGGCCTATTTGGACGGCCCCGACAAGCCCGCCAGCGGCATCTTCAGCCGCGGATACTACGGCTACGCTTTCATCTGGGCAGTGGATTTCGACGGCAAGGAGCTCCACAACAAATGGTTGAGCGCAAACACCAACAAGACAGGTGCCACGCTCTACACATGGGATGCCGAGGGCAACCGTACGACAACAACTCAGACAGGCCTGAAGCCCACTTCGAGCTACGGCATAGGCAGCGGGTCGATGTTCGGCAACGGCAACCACAACCTCAGTGTGGCCGATGTTGACGGGGACGGATGCGACGAAATCGTATGGGGTTCGGCAGCACTCAACAACGACGGACGTGTACTCTACGCTACGGGTTACGGTCACGGCGATGCCATCCATCTGGCCGACCATTGTCCCGACCGTCCGGGGTTGGAGGTGTTTGAAGTGCATGAGGACAAACTGAAATATGCCTGGGACCTGCATGACGCTGCCACGGGCGAAATCCTGCTGGAAGGAGGTCCGGAAGGTGTAGATAACGGACGAGGCATTGCAGGAGCTTTCGATGCCAATGTGAGAGGTTCGCTGTTTTGGTCGGGCAGCGACAAGGAAGCACGCAGTGCCATTACCGGTGCGTCTGTTTCGAGCAAAGTAGGTTCGACCAATTTCCGTATCTATTGGGACGGCGACCTGCAGGATGACCTCTTTGACGGAGGCCATATTGACCGATGGACCGGCAATGGGACAACGCGTTTGTACTTGATGAAGGACAAGAATCCTTCCGACTACAATTCGTCATCGACCTGCAACAGTACGAAAGCCACACCCAACCTCCAGGCCGACCTTTTCGGTGACTGGCGTGAGGAGGTGATTCTGTGGTCAACGGCCGACAGCAAAACACTCAATATTTTCACGACTGCCACAGCAACCGACTATGCATTGCCCACGCTGATGCACGACCACGTTTATCGCATGGGCGTGGCTTGGCAGAACGTAGCCTACAACCAACCGCCCCATCTGGGCTTCTATCTGCCCGACTATTTCAGCATCTGGGCAGAGTTCAACTCGGGATGTGACGAGGGCGAGGAATGGAGCCAGACGGTAGCTCTGGGCGACAGCATCGAACCCATCGACATCACCTTCCACAACATCAACCAGTGCAGAGTGGATTCATGCTACTATCCCGACGGTACGAAGACCTATGTGGCCACGACGGGCTTCACCAAGAAGTGGACGCTGGCCACCCGTAACTACCGCATCGAGGGCAAACCCCAGCAGGCGGGCGATTATGTGTTCAAGATAGGAACAAGCAACACGAAGCTCTCCATGAAGAAAGATTTCTATTTCACCCTCCATGTGACCACCAGTGACGGCCTCACCGAACTGGATGCCGATACTCCGACCGAAGCAGCCGAATACTGGACCGTGACGGGACGCAGAATGGGGCAGGTGAAGTTCGACGAACTGCCGCGTGGCATCTATATCCTGAAGCAGGGTGCCCAATCCAAGAAAGTCTTCAAGCCCTGAGCGGGGAAGAAGACAAAAAAGAAGGCTGCCGATTCTGTCGGCAGCCTTAATTGTGTCAAAGTCGGAAGATTAGCGACGCAGGCCAAGTTCCTTGACAATAGCACGATAGCGCGCAATATCCACCTTGGCGAGATAGTCGAGCATGCGACGACGACGACCTACCAACATCTTCATGGAACGGCTCGTGGCGTGATCCTTGTGGTTGGCTTTGAGGTGCTGGGTGAGATGTTCGATGCGATAGGAGAAAAGGGCAATCTGAGCCTCTGGGCTACCCGTGTCCTTGGCATCCTTACCGTACTTTGCGAAGATTTCTTCTTTCTTTGCAGAATCCAAATACATAATTTTGTTTGGTTTAATGGGTTAATAATAGAGGTCGAGCGGGTTGACGAACCAAAAGACCGACAGCTACTCTTCCAAATTACTTGCTGAAAAGCGGGTGCAAAGGTAGCGAAAAAAAACGGGATTTGCAAACTTTAGTGGTCTATTTGTGCAAAAAATCTCCTGTTTGGTGAGGTTTTGACCCCTCGATATAACAAATGTCAGGATTTTTGTGTATCTTTGCAATCTGAAAATTGATGCATTATGAACAAAGAGCTACCACAGAGTTACGATGCTGCCATGGAGGAACTCCAGCAGTTGGTTGCTCGGTTGCAGGATCCGGAGTGCAAGGTCGATCAGATATGCGATCTCACGCAGCGTGCCACGCTGCTGCTGAAATACTGTCGCGAACGCCTGACGAAGGTGGATACTCAGTTGGCTCAACTATTAAAAGATTTGGACAATGAATAAAGTACGTGTGCGTTTTGCGCCTTCTCCCACGGGTCCGCTCCACATCGGCGGTGTCCGCACCTGTCTGTACAATTACCTCTTTGCCAAGCAGAACGGCGGCGACCTGATTTTCCGTATCGAAGACACCGACTCGACCCGTTTCGTGCCCGGTGCAGAACAATATATTCTGGATGCCTTTGCCTGGCTGGGCATCAAGTTCGACGAAGGTGTCAGCTTCGGTGGCGACAAAGGTCCCTACCGACAGAGCGAGCGTCGGGAAATCTACAAAAAATATGTGGAAGAACTGCTGGCCGCGGGCAAGGCTTACTACGCCTTCGACACCCCCGAGGAGCTGGAGGCTGCCCGCAAAGAGACACCCAACTTCCAGTATGATGCCTACACGCGCGGACGGATGAGAAACAGCCTGACGCTTGGAGCCGACGAAGCCCGCCGGATGACAGAGGCAGGGGAGAAGTATGTGGTGCGTTTCCTGATTGAGCCCGGAGAGGATGTCGTAGTGAACGACATGATACGCGGCGAGGTGAAAATCAACAGCTCAATCTTGGATGACAAAGTGCTCTACAAGAGTGCCGACCACCTGCCCACCTACCACCTGGCCAACATCGTGGATGACCACTTGATGGAGGTAACACATGTCATACGAGGCGAGGAATGGTTGCCCTCTTCGCCTCTCCACGTGCTGCTCTACCGGGCATTCGGCTGGCAGGCTCCCCGCTTTGCCCACCTGCCCTTGCTCCTGGCACCCGAGGGCAACGGCAAACTCTCGAAGAGAGACGGCGACAAATACGGTTTCCCCGTATTCCCTCTCGAGTGGAAAGATCCCAAGACCGGCACAATGGCATCGGGCTATCGCGAAAGCGGCTATCTGCCCGAGGCTGTTGTCAATTTCCTGGCCCTGTTGGGTTGGAATCCCGGCGATGACAACGAGGTGATGACAATGGAGCAACTCATAGAGCGCTTCAATATCGAACACTGCTCCAAGAACGGTGCACGCTTCGACGTGAAGAAGATGCTGTGGTTCAACCACCATTACCTGCAGGAATGTGACGAGCAGATTCTTGTCAATGCACTCCAAGCCGACCTGAAAGCCAACGGAGTGGAGGAGAGCGACGAACGCGTGAAGCAGATAGTGACCCTGATGAAGGAGCGTGTGAACCTTCCGAAGGAACTTTGGGAACAGTGTGCGTTCTTCTGGCAGGCTCCGACCGAGTTTGACGCCAAGTCGCTCAAGAAATGGTGGAAGGACGAGGCTCCCGAATATGTGGCCGCCCTCTGCGACTTCCTCGAAGGACAGGAGGATTGGACGGGCGAAACGCTCGAACCCAAGGTCATGGACTGGATAGCCTCGAAGGAATGGCCCGTAGGAAAGGTGATGAATGCTTTCCGTGTGACTCTCGTAGGAGCTGCCCGAGGTCCCCAGATTTTCGCAATCACCGACTTCTTGGGCAAGGAGGAAAGTCTGGCCCGTGCCCGCAGAGCCGTCGAAACGCTGAAGGTCTGAAACCTCCCCGTAACATAGACAGGCCGGCTCCCCGACATATCGATATGACAACATATCGGGACAACAGATCCGGCAAAATAACTACAAATAACGAACGACGATGAACCTTATATATAATATAGGTGTAGGAGCATACGTAGTAGCCGTCAAAACAGCCGCAGCTTTCGGCCATAAAAAAGCCGTGCTCATGGAGCAGGGTCGCAAAGGCTGGGAGAAGTTCCTTCGCGAAAAGAGGAAGGAAGGCGACCGATACGTGTGGTTCCATGCCTCCTCACTGGGCGAGTTTGAGCAGGGACGTCCGCTGATGGAAGCCCTCCGCGAGACACATCCCGAATACAAACTGCTGGTGACCTTCTTCTCGCCATCGGGCTATGAGGTGAGGAAGAACTACAAGGGAGCCGACATAGTGATGTATCTGCCCTACGACCTGCGGTCGGAAGCCCGCCGTTTTGTAGCATTGGCGAAGCCCGAGTTAGCATTCTTTGTGAAGTATGAATTCTGGGGCAACGTGCTCGAGGCTCTTCGGGAGAAGGATGTTCCCTGCTATCTGATATCGGGCATCTTCCGCAAGGAGCAGAGTTTCTTCCAATGGTACGGATGCACATTCCGTCCGATGCTGGGAATGTTCCGTCACCTTTTCGTGCAGGACGAAGAGTCGAAACAACTGCTGGCGGGCATCGGTGTGGAGGGTAACGTCACCATCTGCGGTGACACCCGGTTCGACCGCGTAATAGCCATTTGCGAGCAAGCCAAGAATCTGCCCTGGGCCGAAGCTTTCCGCAAGAAAAGCGCCTTCACGCTCATTGCCGGTTCGTCGTGGCCCAAGGATGAGGAAATCCTTTTGCCCCATTTCAACCGTCATCCCGAGATGCGACTCATCATTGCGCCCCACGAGATACACGAGAGCCATATCGAACAAATCATGGCCGGCCTGAAACGACCCTTCCTTCGCTATTCGGAAATCAAACCTCTCCTGGACGCAGGACAGACCGTTGAGGCCATTGCGAAGGCAGAGTCTGTCGATTGTCTCATCATCGATGCCATCGGTTTTCTCTCTTCCATCTACCGCTACGGCGACGCAGCCTACATAGGAGGCGGATTCGGTGTGGGCATCCACAACACACTGGAAGCTGCCGTCTATGGCATTCCGGTGATATTCGGCCCCAACCATCAGGCCTTCCGCGAGGCATTGGGACTGATAGACTGCAAGGGAGGATTCCCCATCACACGGGCCACAGACTACGAAGCGACGGTGGACGGTTTCATTGCCGACTGGAAAGCCCTCAGCGAAGCAGGGGAGAAGGCAGGTCGCTATGTGCACGACAATGCAGGAGCGACCGAAACAGTCTTCTCCGCAGTATTTCAATAAAAAACAAACCTCAAAGAAAACAAAAAATCCGGACTTAAAGTTCCGGATTCTTTTTTTCTCCCCGAAGGGATGACAGCATCCCGCAGGCCGCAAAGATGTCCTCGCCTCTGGAGGCTCGGACAGTGGCCGTGATGCCGTGACGATTGAGGATGTCGCGGAAACGCTCCATCTTGTCCGTTTCGGAGGTTTGGAGCGGGACGTTGGGGATGGCATGAAACCGGATGAGGTTCACCTTGCAATCCAAGCCGGAGAGCATTCGGATGAGTGCCCGCGCATGAACGGCATCGTCGTTGAGGCCGGCAAAGACGATGTATTCGAACGTGAGGTGACGCTGGTGACTGAAATCATATTTTCGCAGGAGCGCCAACACATCGTCGATGGGGTAGGCTTTCTGAACCGGCATGAGCGAGAGACGTTCCTCGGGGAAGGGACTGTGGATGGAGATGGCCACATGGCACTGCTGTTCCTCCAACAGACGGGGGAGTTGAGGCAGGTGGCCGATGGTCGAAACGGTGATTCGTTTGGGACTCCAGGCCATGCCCCAGGGAGCCGTCATCACATCGAGAGCGGGAAAGAGTCCGTTGGGATTGTCGAGCGGTTCGCCCATACCCATGAAGACCACATTGGTGAGGCTCTGCGACTCGGGGACGGCAAAAATCTGGTTGAGAATCTCGGCTGTGGTGAGGTTGCCGTTGAAACCCTGTTTGCCCGTCTGGCAGAAAAGACAGTTCATCTTGCACCCCATCTGCGACGACACACACAGCGTGGCTCGTTCGCCGTCGGGGATATAAACGGTCTCGATGAGTTTGCCGGTAGCTGTTCGGAACAGATATTTGACAGTGCCGTCGGAAGAGACAGCACGGTCGGCCGGGGCGGAAAGGCCAATCTCGTAGCGTTCGGCCAACAGGGCGCGGTGGGCTTTGGAGAGATTGGTCATGCCGTCGATAGATCCCACACGTTTTTCATAAATCCACTGGGCTATCTGTCGGGCGGTGAACTTGGGCATCCCCAGCGCGGCGCATATCTCCTGAAGCTGCGGGAGGCTTTTGCCTAATAAAGGTTCCATTGTCGGTTCGGAAGGAAATAAAAAAAGCGGCGAGCCGGAACCCGCCGCTTGTGAGAATATTTCAATATCAATAGAAAGTGACGCGGTTGTCTTCGATGTCAGCCTCCTGCTGGAGAGTGTTGAGGGGCTGTGCGGCAGCAGCGTACTCACGACCGGAAGCCACCGTCTGGATGCGTGCGGCCTCGTCGTACTGGAGGTCCTTGCCGGCCTTGTCGATGAGCTGGAGCACAACGACATTGTTCTTGCCTGCAATGGGGCCTACCAAAGCGCCCTTGTCGGCCTTCAGCGCTGAAGCTATCACAGCGGGTTCGTTGCCGAGACCCGAAATGGAAGCGAGGTTGAAGTTGACAAACTTGGCGGTGTCGATGTCGGCACCGAAAGCCTGAGCGTAGCCCTGAAGGGTTTTGTCGCTCACGCGATTGGCTTCCTCAACGAGATATTCAACCTTCTTGGCAGGCATTACGAGGAGATTGCGGACTTGCTGCTGGAAGAGGGTGTCGCTGAGCGAAGAGTATCCGGCTTCGACTTTGCGAACGGGAGCAACCACGAGGAGGTTGTCACCGCATTCGTAGATTTCGCTGACGGTGTTGACCTTGTTCTCGAATCCGAAACGGACGGCCTGACGGGCATCGGAGACGCGGCCTACCTGACTGGAGTTGGTATAGACATTGGCCTCGAGCATATTGAAGCCCCATGTGCGGGCGCTGTCGCGCATGGCTTTGACGGTCTTGAAGTCGGTGAGGAAGTTGTTGAGCTTGCCATATTCGATGCGACGCGTAGCTGAAGAGGGCGATACGGTGGTGGCATAGATGGCCACTTTGGCCTTCTGGACAGGAGCCGTAAGGTCGGTCACACGGCCGATGTAGTAAAGCTTCTGTACGCCGTCGGTCTCATACTTGAAGATATTGCCCTTGCGGGTGGCTACAACCTGGTTGCGGAGTTCATTGCCGAGCTGGTTGAGGAGCTGAGCCTCGTTCATCCAACCCAAACGGCCTGCCTGCTGGGCAAGCTGGGAATTCTCGTTGGCGGTAATGGCAGCATTGGTGAAAACGCTGTCAACCGTAAGCTTGAGGGCAGCCACGGAATCATATTTGGCCTGATCGGCAAACATCATCAGTTCCACCTGGAACGAATCGGGAGCTACGGTCTTGTCGAGGATGCGTGCCATAACGTAGGAGTTGGCATCCTGGAGAGTGGGAGCGTAGAAATCGTTCTTCTGTCCGTTCTCGACGAAATCCCGAACCTCGCCTTCGAAAGCGTCCATGCGGACAAAAGCGTCGAGATAGGGAACTTCAGAGTTGGAGTTGACGAGGTCGCTGATGTCGTCGGCAGACTTGAATTCTTCCTCAACGGCCTGCATGTCGGCGAGAGCAGACTGGAAATCGGCCTGAGAGGGACGGAGGGGCACTGCGATGTAGGCGAGTGTCACCATATCGGGAGTCTTGAAGAGACGCTTCGAAGACTGATAGTATGCCTTGAGATCCTTGTCGCTCACCTTGATGAGGCTGTCGGCTACGGTGTAGGCCGACTTGCGAACGTAGGCAAAGGTAGCCTGTTCGTTGTCGCCTGCGAAGTTGTCCTCGGCTTCGAGTTTGTTGGGCTTCACAGCGGTACCGATGAGGGTGTTGTACTTCTCGATGGTGCGAACCAACTTGATTTGATCCTCAATCTCGGCCCAATTGCTTTGGGTAGCAAAGGGTATCTGCTGCTGAGCCTCTTCCCAAGAGTCGTTGATGATGATGTTGGCGAAATAAGCGCCGGCAGCTTTGGCGTTCTGTTCGCCGAAGAGCTGCTTGAGCACGCTGGAGGTGTGGGTACCCTGCACCAGCTCGTTCACCTCGCCGGGAGTTACGCTAAGACCGGTTTCCTCACAAGCCTCGTTGAGGAGGAGCTTGGTGACGAACTCGTTGTAAACCTGCTGGGTGAGTTGCTCGGTGGCAGAGTTGTCAATGTCCTGATTGTACATGGCTTTGACGAATTCCTGCTTGCGATTGCGCTCGGTTTCGAATTCTTCGTAAGTTACTTTTTTCCCATTTACGGTGACGACTTTGTCTCGGCTGCTCTGCATGATGGAGCTGGAGCTCGTGAGCAAGTCACCGATGATAAACGCTGCCATAGCCAAGCCCACGATTACGAGGAGGGCGACCGAATGGTTGCGAATACGTTGTAATGTTGCCATTTCTTAGTTGAGTTTATTTATTTGTTTGTTATTTTATACTTACAAAAAGCGCGCAAAGATACGGATTTTTTTTCACATAACGGGTATCTGAAGCCAAAAATCTTTCATTTTAGGCCAATTTTGCCGCAAAAAGTATCTCTATCTGTCAATTCTGGAGGGTCATTTTTCAATTTTCACCCGAATGAGCTCCACTTTTGTGGCGCTTGTTTTGGTGATGACCATATGAATCTTCTGTTCGGGAAGATCCACGAAATCGCCTTCGTGGGGGAAGGTCTGGAGTTCGTGGAGCACGAGACCGGCGAGTGTGAGGTAGTCTTCTGACTCGGGGAGGTTGAGGTCGAACTCTTCGTTGATTTTGTCAATCTCTGCGCGTCCGGAGAATTCCCATTCTCCCTCGCCGATTTGTTTTCCGACGAGCCGGTTGTGGTCGTGTTCGTCCTCGATGTCGCCTATGATTTCCTCGAAGAGGTCCTCCATCGTGACGATTCCGGCCGTTCCGCCGAATTCATCGACAACGGCGGCTATGCTGCGCTTTTTCTCCATCAGGATTTTGAGTACTCGGTTGGCCGGCATGGCTTCGGGCACGAAGGGAATGGAGAGAATCTCGGGCTTCTTGGAACCCTTGAAGAGTTCGGACGAATGGATGTAGCCCACGATATTGTCGATGTCGCCTTCATAGACGGGAATCTTGCTGAATCCGGTCTCGGTGAAGATTTTGTTGAGTTTCCCGATGGACGTGGTCACATCTACGGCTGTCAGCTCGTTGCGGGGAATCATGCAGTCGCGCACCTTGATATTGCGAAATTCGAGGGCGTTCTGGAAAAGTTGGAGTTCCTGTTCCTGCTCCGACTCCTCGGGCGCATGGTCGAGACTCTGCTGCACGAAGAAGTCGAGATCGACGCGCGAGAGTTTTTCGGTGGTTTCGCGCTTGACTTTGATGCCTGCGAAGTGCAGAATACAGTGTGACAGCCAGGTGGAAAACGACGAAATGGGGTAGAGCAGCCAATATATTATATATAAAGGTATGGCAAAGGTTCTCAACATCGTGTTGGGATTCAGCCGGAAGAGCGACTTGGGGAGATATTCGCCCGTGATGAGGATGATGACGGTGGAGAGCAAGGTTTGGATAAGAGCCACGAGGAAGGGGCTGTCGGTGATGTGGGCCGTAATCATGGGACCGAAGAGTTTGCCCATGAAGATGCCGTAGAAGATGAGGGAAATGTTGTTGCCCACCAACATCGTCGAGATGAAACGCTCGCTGTGGTCGTAGAAGTACTTGAGAATGTCGGCCACCTTGCCTCCCTTCTGGTTGTCGAGCTCCAGACGCACTCGATTGGCCGAGAAGAAGGAAATCTCGGTGCCGGAGAACAGAGCGCTGAAGAGCAGCGTGACGAGGATGGACAGGAGCAGGGCGGTCATGGCTCGGACGGCGTACGGTTCAAAGTATCGGCATTCTCGCGCGAGAAGATGCCGGAAGTCTCACGAAGGGTGTACTCCGTGAAATCATCGGTTGACGTGAACCCGATGCCCTCGATGATGGCATCCGGACGCTCAATGTGGATGAATGAGTCGCTATAGACCCGGTGGCGGCGCATGTCCCAGAAGAGGTCGTTGGTCATGAACTTCTCGTTTTGGAGATTCTCGATAACGACATCGTTGATGAGGTGCCACAACTGTTTGCTTTCGTAGTTGTAGGCAGTGTCGGCCACAATGCTGGCCTCGGGATTAAGCAGCGAATCGACCATCACGATGTGGATGCCCTCGGGGAAATACTGGTAGCGGTTGGAGGCGTCGAGGCTGTAGTTCTTCCAAAGGGGAGCTGTGGCCAGATAGCGGATGATGCCCGAGTCGCTCACCTGCATCGAGACGTCTCGCGTCACCATGCCGGGAATGTTGCCGCTGAGGGTGTCGTCTTCGACAGCGATTTTGGAATCATCGCCGCACGAATAGATGACCGAAACAGTCAAACAGACTATGATAAATGTCAGAATTTTTCTCATTTTGTTAAAAAAACGCCACAAAGGAACGATTTTTCCGATTTGGCGGTGCAAAGTTACGAAAAATTCTTTATATTTGCGGCATAATTTCTGAAAAATTTGCATTATGAGACAATATTTAGACTTAATTGAGCGGGTTTTGAAGGAAGGAGTGCAAAAGAAAGACCGTACTGGGACCGGAACAGTAAGCGTTTTCGGACACCAAATGCGATTCAATCTTTCCGACGGCTTTCCGTTGCTGACGACCAAAAAACTTCATCTTAAGTCCATCATCTACGAACTTCTTTGGTTCATTCAGGGAAATACCAATGCCCGGTGGCTCCAAGAGCGAGGCGTTCGTATCTGGAATGAATGGGCAGGACCCGACGGCGAATTGGGCCCCGTTTACGGCAAACAGTGGCGTGCGTGGCGAGACTACGACGGCGGAAGCATTGACCAGCTGATGGATGCCATAGAGACCATCAAGACCCATCCCGACTCACGGCGTATCGTCGTCTCGGCCTGGAATGTGGCCGATGTGCCGCAGATGGCGTTGCCGCCCTGCCACATGTTCTTCCAGTTCTATGTAGCCGAAGGCAAACTTTCGCTTCAGCTTTATCAGCGTTCGGCCGACATCTTTCTGGGCGTGCCTTTCAACATTGCGTCCTATGCCCTGTTGCTCATGATGACAGCTCAGGTGACGGGACTTCAGCCCGGTACCTTTGTCCACACTTTGGGCGATGCCCACATCTATCTGAACCACCTTGACCAGGTCAAACTTCAGCTCACTCGTGAGCCTTATCCGCTGCCCAAAATGACGCTCAACCCCGCAGTGAAAGACATCCGCGATTTCCAATATGAGGATTTTACGCTCTCGGATTATCAGTGTCATCCCCACATCAAAGGCATCGTTTCGGTCTGATTGAATTTACAAGCAAGCAATTCCGATATGAGAAACGCAACAGGTGTTCCCGGTTTGCTTCGTCTCGGCATGTATTTTGTCGAGATGGTATTGGTGTCTGTTGTCTTCACAGCCTATTACTATCGGGCCATCTCGCCCGGAAGTCACAGTTGGTACGACACCTCGCCGATGTTCACCAACCTGTTCTTGCTCATGGCAATGAGCTATGCAGTAGGGTCTTTCTTCCGTCCCATCACCTTTTTCTACCGTTCTTCTCGTCAAGGATCCATTGTGCGCAGCGTCTCCGTGCTGGTGCTCATCATGGTGCTCATCAATGTGTTTTTCATAGCCCTGAGGGGACAGAATGCGCTGATTCTGCCCATGCGTTTTGTGGCTATGTGGTTCACGATTTGGATTGTACTGGTGTCCGTGCGTTATTTGGCGCGCTATGTCATCCGTCTGTTCCGTTCCGAAGGTCACAACGTACATCACGTTGTCTTTGTGGGAGCTTCCGACAATATTCTGGAGCTCTATCAAGAGATGGAGAATCCCTTCTACGGCTATCGGGTGCTGGGTTATTTTTCGGAGGTTCCGGTGCAAGGGTTCCCGGAGAAGTTCTGCTATTTGGGCAAGGTTTCCGAATGTCTGGCCTATATGGAGACCCACAATGTCGAGCAACTCTATTGCGCACTTCCCTCGGCGATGGCCAACGACATCCGTCCCATCATCAACTGGTGTGAGCACAATTTCGTGAGATTCTTCTCGGTTCCCAACGTCCGCAACTATCTCAAACGAACCATGCAGCTTGAGCTTGTGGGGGAGATTCCTGTGCTCTCCATTCGCGAGGACCCCTTCTCGTCGCTCACCAACCGCATCATCAAACGTGTCTTCGACATCGTTTTCTCCGGATTGGTGATGATTCCCTTCTGGCTGCTGATTTATCCTGTAGTGGCCATTGTTACGAAGCTGACGAGTCCCGGCCCTGTGTTCTTCAAACAGAAACGCAACGGTCTCAACGGCGAAGAATTCTACTGCTATAAATTCCGTTCCATGAAGGTGAATACCGATGCCGACAATGTTCAGGCCACCAAAGACGATCCCCGCAAGACACCTTGGGGCAACTTCCTAAGAAAGAGCTCCATCGACGAACTGCCGCAGTTCATCAACGTCATCAAGGGCGAGATGTCGGTGGTCGGGCCGCGTCCCCACATGGTGAAACACACTCGGGAGTACAGCGAGCTGATTGACAAATATATGGTGCGCCACTGGGTGAAGCCCGGCATCACAGGTTGGGCCCAAGTGAACGGAGCACGCGGCGAAACCAAAGAGCTCTGGCAGATGGAAGACCGCATCCAGAAGGACATTTGGTACATCGAGAATTGGACCATTTGGCTCGACATCCGCATCATCTTCCTCACTGTCTGGAATGCTCTTGTCGGCGACAAACAGGCCTATTAAAACACTATCATTACAGCCGGAATGTCTAAAAAAATAGCCATCATCAACGATTTCTCGGGGTTCGGACGCTGTTCCATCTCCGTGATTCTCCCCATCGTGAGTCACCTTGGGGTGCAGGGCTGCGCTTTGCCTACGGCCATTTTCTCCAACCACACGGGTTTCGCCTCCTTCTGGCATGAAGACGAGACACGCAACATGCCGGCCTATATAGCGGAATGGAAGAAACTCGACCTGAGATTTGATGCCATCATGTCGGGATTTCTCGGCTCGGCGAGACAAATCGGAATCGTGGAAGATTTCTTCCGTTCGTTCCACAAGCGGGGAACACGCTATGTGGTGGACCCCGTGATGGGAGACAACGGTCATTTCTATCCCACCATCAATCCGCGACTGGCCAAAGAGCTGAAGCGGCTGGTGGCCTATGCCGACATCCTGACACCCAATATCACCGAAGCCTGCCTTCTGACGGGCACGCCCTATCAGCAGGTGTGGAAACGTTCGGAGCTGGACGAAATAGCGGCCAAACTCCGTGACCTCGGAGCCAAAGATTTGGTTATCACCGGCATTCGCGTGGGCGAGAATTGGATAGGCAACGCCGTCTATCCTCACGGAGAAAGGCTGACTATGCAGCGCCAGCACTTGATAAATCAGATGCGTAGCGGTACAGGCGATGTGTTTGCTGCCGTCATCGGTGCAGATGTCGTGAACGGGGTGCCCTTTGCGCGAAGCGTGAAGAGGGCATCGAGATTTGTGGCACAATGTCTCGAGGAGACTTCCAAAAGCAACGAACCCACGACCAACGGCGTGGATTTCGAGTTGGTGTTGCCCCGTCTCACAAAGGGTGTCTGAGCTGCGGGAACACACATAAAACGGAGGATACCCAATTTTGGGTATTGCAAATCCGGAAAAAACGGCCTATCTTTGCAGCCGATAAAGGGCAAATAAATGGACAATCAAGAGATTTTGACACTTCGTACACTTCCGAGAGGCGAACGGGCCGTTATCACCCGGGTAGGGGGAGAGGGCGCGTTGCGTCAGCATTTTCTCGATATGGGACTTTTGCCGGAAGCAGAGGTGAAAATCATCAAATATGCACCGCTGGGCGACCCGATGGTGATAGAGATTCACGGCTATGAACTCTCTTTGCGTCTGGAGGATGCCGCCCGCATTGAGGTGAGGAAGACGGATAAAAAATCCGCTGCGTCCCGTCAACCCCGTGAACGGAACTCTGGGATAGAACCCGAGTTTGAGGCGAAACACCCGGGCTTGGGCGAAGGCGGAAAATATCACGACAAAGAACACGAACATCCGCTGCCCGACAGCACATGGCTGACATTTGCACTGGCAGGCAACCAGAATACCGGCAAAACGACGCTTTTCAACCAGCTGACGGGAGCCAACCAGCACGTGGGTAACTTCCCCGGAGTGACAGTCGAACAGAAGAGCGGTCCGATACTGAACCGACACCACACCCGTGTGACCGACCTGCCCGGCATCTACAGTCTGTCTCCCTATTCGAGCGAAGAGCTGGTGTCGAGACGTTTCATATTGGGGTCCCATCCCAAAGCCATCATCAACATCGTCGATGCCACCAATATCGAACGCAATCTCTACCTGACGCTCCAGCTCATGGAACTCGATGTGCCGATGGTGTTGGCCTTGAATTTTGTCGATGAACTGACGGCCAACGAGGGTGCGGTCTATGTCAACGAAATGGAGCGCCTGCTGGGTGTTCCCTGTGTGCCCTGTTCGGCCAAAAGCGGCGAAGGTATCGAAGAACTTGTGGAACACGCTGTCCATGTGGCCAAATATCAGGAGCCGCCTCTGCGGCAGGATTTCTGCAGCAAAGACGATCACGGAGGTGCCGTCCACCGCTGCATCCATGCTGTGATGCATCTCATCGAAGATCACGCCCAGAAATACCGTAATCCCCTGCGTTTTGCCGCCAGCAAACTCATCGAGGGCGACAGCGACATCGAAGCACAGCTCCACTTGGACCAAAACGAACGGGATACCGTCGAACATCTTATCCTCCAAATGGAGAAAGAACGTGGTCTCGACCGTGCGGCTGCCATTGCCGACATGCGTTTCTCCTTCATCGGGAAGCTCGTGGCGAAGTGTGTGGTCAAGCCCGAAGTGTCGCTCCAGCGTGTGCGTTCCGAACGCATCGACAGCATCCTGACGGGCAAATGGACGGCCGTTCCGGCCTTTGTGGCCATTATGGCACTGGTCTTCTGGCTGACGTTCTTTGTGATAGGTACACCGTTGCAGGATTTGTTGGACGAATGGATAGGAAATTTCAATGTCTGGTTCGGCGAGAAGTTGAGCGAATGGCAGGTGAACGATGTGGTCCGTTCGCTCATCGTGGACGGCGTTTTGGCCGGTTGCGGCACAGTGGCTTCGTTTGTTCCGCTGATTGTGACGCTCTTCTTCTTCCTCTCGATGCTGGAAGATTCGGGTTATATGGCCCGAGTTGCCTTTGTGATGGATTCCTTCCTGAGAAAAATCGGACTTTCGGGACGCAGTATAGTGCCCATGCTGATAGGTTTCGGCTGTTCGGTGCCTGCGGTGATGGCCACACGTACGTTGCCTTCGGAACGCGACCGAAAACTGACCATCCTGATGGTTCCCTTCATGTCGTGTACAGCCAAATTGCCTATCTATGCTTTCTTCTGTGCAGCCTTTTTCCCGGAACAGGCCTGGCTGGTGATGCTCTCCTTATATATAATAGGTATAATAGTGGGGATTATGTTTGCGCTCTGCAGCAAGACGACGCTTTTCAAGGGCGAGCCTGTTCCCTTTGTAATGGAATTGCCCAACTACCGCATGCCGGGAGCCAGAAACACGCTGCGTCTGCTGTGGGACAAGGCGAGGGATTTCCTCGAGCGGGCCTTCACGGTCATCTTCCTGGCCACTATCGTGATTTGGTTTCTCCAGACCTTCGATTTCCGTTTCAATGTGACCGAAGACCAAAGCCGTTCGATGCTGGCCGTCATTTCGGGTCATATTGCTCCGATATTCCATCCGCTGGGCTTTGGCGACTGGCGTATGGCTACAGCGCTCGTGAGCGGCTTCATGGCCAAAGAGAGCGTCGTCTCCACACTCGAAGTGCTCTACGGCAATTTTGACATTACGGCGCTCCTCTCGACGGCATCGGTATTTTCGTTTCTGGTGTTTTGTTTACTCTATACGCCCTGTGTGGCTGCAATGGCCTCGGTGAAGCGCGAGCTCGGCACAAAGTCGATGCTCGGCATCATTCTCCTGCAGTGCACCATCGCGTGGATTGTTTCTTTCCTGGTCTATGAATTGGCAGTCTTGGTTGGCGCTTAGTGCCGTAATTTTGCTTGTGGTGCTTATTCTGGTCTGGAGATTCAGGCAGGATCATCCCTCCGGCGACGGATGTGACGGCAATTGCGGCAGCTGTCACTGATTCGGACGTTTACACACTTTCTGAAACTGTAAAACCCCGACACTGCGGATTGCGGCTGTCGGGGCTTGTTGTCTGTGCGGCATTCGGTACCGCCGCTTACATCAGTTCGATTTCGTCGTGTTTCATCACCCGTTCGCAATAGCAGCAGCGCAGCGATTTCAACTCGCTGTCGAACACTTCCATCTTGGTTTGAACGGGCTGGTGGTTGGTGATGCACTTGGGATTGGTGCATTTGACGACACCGCGTATGATTTTGGGGAACTGGACGAATTTCTTCTCCACAATCTGATAGTTGCGGATGGTGTTGAGTGTTGCGTTGGGGGCAATCACAGCCAGACGGTTGACCACCTCGTCGGGGAAGAAGCGGTCGGCCACTTTGATGATGCCTTTCTTGCCCAGCGTCTCGCTGTCGAGGTTGTTGCCGATGGTGATGGCGCTGTTGCAGTCGTAAAGACCGAGTATCTCCACAATTTTGAAGGTGACTTCGGCGGGAATATGGTCGATGACGGTTCCGTTTTCGATGGCGGAAACCTCTAATTCTTTCTTGTCGCTCATGAGTGTCGTTGTTTCGTTATTTTTGTCCCACAGGAATGTCGAGCATCCGGCAGATGATGGCCTGACGGGCGTAGAGTCCGTTTTGAGCCTGTTGGAAATAGTATGCCTTGGGATTGTCATCTACATCGTAGGCTATTTCGTTCACGCGGGGGAGAGGATGGAGCACGCGGAGGTTGGGCTTGGAGCCTTCCAGCATGGAGTTCTTGAGGCAATAGACATTCTTGACCTGCTCATATTCTCTCGGGTCGCTGAATCTCTCGCGCTGGATGCGGGTCATGTAGAGAATGTCGGTGCTGTCGATGGTTCTCTCGGTGAATTCTTCCTGTTCGTCGAAGGTCAAATTGTGACGGCGGCAGAAGTCGCGGTAGCCGTTGGGCATGCGGAGCAGGGCAGGCGCTACGAAATGGAATGTGGGGGAGAAGAACGACATAGCCTGCACGAGACTGTGGACTGTGCGTCCGTATTTGAGGTCCCCCACCATCGTGATGTCGAGGTTGTCGAGCGTACCTTGCGTCTTCCAGATGCTGTAGAGGTCGAGGAGCGTCTGCGAGGGATGCTGGTTGGCTCCGTCGCCGGCATTGATGACGGGCACATCGGTCACTTCGGAAGCGTAGCGTGCGGCTCCTTCGAGGAAATGTCGCATCACAATCACGTCGGCATAGTTGGAGACCATCTTGATGGTATCCTTGAGCGTTTCGCCCTTGGAGGTCGATGACGAGGCCGGGTCGCTGAATCCTATCACACGGGCACCCAACCGGTTGCTTGCGGTTTCGAAACTGAGACGTGTGCGGGTGGAGGGCTCGAAGAAGAGAGTGGCCACGACTTTGCCTTCCAAAAGGCGGGAATTGGGATGCTCCTCAAAGTAGGCTGCATCCTGCAGGAGGGAAAGGATATCCTCCTTTGTCAAATCGGAAATGGAAATGAAATTATGGTCCATATAACTCAAATATCGTGCCAAAGATACGCTTTTTTGTTGAAATAATGCCGGTATTCGGCAGGAAAAATGCGTTTTTTTTGATTTTTTTGGCATTTTATGTCGATATGTGAAAAAAATATAGTATCTTTGCGCCGTCTTTTTTGTCAATTTTTCCCCTGTTGTAAGGAGGTGACACGAGACATGACTGCATTTTATAAACAAACTCAATTGAAAGTTGTAATTCAATGATTAAAATCACCTTTCCTGACCAGAGTGTCAAGGAATTCGAGGGCGGTGTGACGCCCTACGCAGTGGCCGAGTCAATCAGCCCGCGCCTCGCACAGGATGTGCTTGTGGCCAAAGTGAACGACGAAATGTGGGACCTCACGCGTCCCATCGAAGCCGACTCCAGGATTGAACTTTTCAAGTGGGACAGCGACGAGGGCAAGCACGCCTTCTGGCACACCTCGGCCCACCTTTTGGCTGAAGCCCTTCAGGAACTCTATCCCGGCATTCAGTTCGGGTTCGGCCCTGCTGTCGAAAACGGATTCTTCTACGACGTGATGCCCGCCAACGGAGTGTCTCTCTCGGAGAACGATTTTCCCAAGATCGAAGCCAAAATGCTGGAGCTTGCCCGCAATGACGAGAAGCTGATTCGCCGCGAGGTTTCCAAGGCCGACGCTTTGTCCGAATTCAAAGCTGCCGGACAGACCTACAAATGCGAGCACATCGACCAAGACCTGGAGGACGGCACCATTTCCACCTATACCCAGGGCAAATTCACCGACCTCTGCCGCGGTCCCCATATTCCCTCGACCGGCATCATCAAGGCCGTCAAGATAACCAATGTGGCAGGCGCCTTCTGGCGCGGCGATGCCAAGCGCGAACAGATGACGCGCATCTACGGCATCACCTTCCCCAAGAAGAAACTCCTCGACGAGTATCTCGTCATGATTGAGGAAGCCAAGAAACGCGACCATCGCAAGATAGGCAAGGAGATGGAACTCTTCATGTTCTCCGACCGCGTGGGCAAGGGTCTCCCCATCTGGCTGCCCAAAGGCACGGACATGCGTCTGCGTCTTCAGGACCTGTTGCGCCGTCTGATGAAACCCTACAACTATCAGGAAGTCATCACGCCTGGCATCGGCTCGAAGCAGCTCTATGTCACTTCGGGTCACTGGGCCCACTACGGCAAAGATGCTTTCCAGCCCATCCAGACTCCCGAAGAAGGGGAGGAGTATATGCTCAAACCCATGAACTGTCCTCACCACTGTGAGATTTACGCCTCGAAACCCCGCTCCTACAGGGAACTTCCCCTGCGTATCGCCGAGTTCGGCACGGTGTTCCGCTATGAGAAGAGCGGTGAGCTTCACGGCCTCACACGCGTGCGTACCTTTACTCAAGACGATGCCCACATCTTCGTGCGCCGCGACCAGGTGAAGAAGGAGTTCGAGAACGTCATCGACATCATCCAGAAGGTCTTCCAGATATTCAAGTTCGAGAACTATGAAGCCCAGATTTCACTGCGCGACCCCGCCGACAAAGAGAAATACATCGGAAGCGACGAGATTTGGGAAGAGAGCCAGAACGCCATCCGCGAGGCTTGCCGCGAGAAAGGCATGCAGACCCGCGAGGAAATCGGCGAAGCCGCATTCTACGGCCCCAAACTTGACTTTATGGTCAGGGATGCCATCGGTCGCCGTTGGCAGTTGGGCACCATTCAGGTCGATTACAATCTGCCCCAGCGCTTCAAACTCGAATATACCGCCGACGACAATTCGAAAGAGACACCCGTGATGATTCACCGCGCACCTTTCGGTTCGATGGAGCGCTTCGTAGCCGTACTGCTCGAGCACACCGCCGGCAAGCTGCCCCTCTGGCTCACCCCCGACCAGGTGGCCATACTTCCCATCTCCGAGAAGTTCAACGACTATGCCGGGAAAGTACGTGAGGAGTTGGACAAGAGCGGAATCCGTGCTTTCATCGACGACCGCAACGAAAAAATCGGACGCAAAATTCGCGACAATGAGCTCAAAAAAGTGCCTTATATGTTAATTGTAGGTGACAAAGAGCAACAAAATGGCGAAGTTTCCATCAGAAAACAGGGTGCCGGTGATGAAGGTTCGAAAAAAATCGCTATCTTTGCAGCCGATTTGGTTCAAGAAGTCGAGAATCAGATTAACAACTCAACCGCTAATTAATGGCTAACAACAACCATTCCAAAGGAGGAAAAGGCAGCTATCGCCCGAAACCTCAGGGCCCGAATCAACAACAGAAGAGGGACGAACGCGACAGTCGCGGTAAGGAGAAAGACCTGCATCGCATCAACGAGCAAATCGATGCCGACAAAGTTCGCCTTACAGGAGACAACGTCACGCCCGGTATTTATTCCATCGAGGAGGCGCTTCGTATTGCCGAACGTCAGGAACTCGATCTCGTCGAGATTGCTGCCCAGGCCAATCCCCCTGTGTGCCGCGTGATTGACTATCAGAAATTCTGTTACCAGCAGAAGAAGAAAGCCAAGGAAATCAAGGCCAAGGCCGCCAAAATCGTAGTCAAGGAAATCCGCTTCGGTCCGCAGACCGATGACCACGATTTCAACTTCAAGCTCCGCCACGCGATGGATTTTCTCGCCGACGGCGCCAAAGTCAAAGCCTACGTCTTCTTCCGCGGACGTTCCATCCTTTTCAAGGAGCAGGGAGAGGCTATCCTCAACCGCTTCGTCGAGGAGTTGGTTGACTACGGCAAGGTGGAAGGAAAACCCGTTCTGGAAGGCAAACGCATGATTATCATGCTCCAGCCCAAGCCGGGAGCCCAGAAGCCCAAGCGTACGGCCGAACAGGCTGCCGAAGATGCCGCAATGGCGGCTCGTGAAGCTGCCGAAATCGCCGAAGACGCAGCCGACGAATAAACGAAAAGAAAGGCCTTCGGAGCCATCTTGCCGACGCTCCCGGCCGCTATTATTAACATAATTAATTTCATTCAACAAATGCCTAAAGTTAAGACTAATTCCGGTGCCAAAAAAAGATTCGCTCTTACCGGATCAGGTAAAATCAAGAGAAAGCATGCTTACAAGAGCCACATCTTGACGAAGAAGACCAAGAAGCAGAAGCGTACTCTCACTGCATTTGCCATTCTCGACAATGCAAACAAGAAGAACGTTCGCGAATTGCTCTGCCTGCGTTAAAATCATTTCTCTTACAGGTAATTTCTCTAAACATTAACAGGACAACCGCTCCGAAAGTTCAGCTCCGACTGACGCGGTAACCACAAAACAACATTTCAGTATGCCAAGATCGGTAAATCACGTAGCGTCGCGTAACAGACGCAAGAAAATCCTCCATCTGACGAGAGGTTATTTCGGTGCCCGCAAGAATGTGTGGACCGTAGCTAAAAACACATGGGAAAAAGGTTTGACGTATGCATTCCGCGATCGTCGTGACAAGAAGCACAATTTCCGCGCCCTCTGGATCACCCGTATCAACGCCGCAGCCCGTCTCGAAGGTCTTTCCTACTCTCAGCTCATGGGCAAACTTCATGCCGCCGGTATCGATATCAACCGCAAGGTCCTCGCCGACCTCGGAATGAATCATCCCGAAGCATTCAAGGCTATTGTTGACAAGGTGAAGTAAACCACCTTTGTCCGACAAATCCCCAACCCCGCATGGCCTCCTCCGTGTGGGGCTTTTTGTGTCCCAAATGTTAAAAATTTAACAATCCAAAACGGCGATTTGTTAAAAGGGGTATTTAAATAAACACACGCTTTGCCAATTGCCCAAAACCTGCTATCTTTGCAATGAAATTATTAAGAAAACAACAACAAACACCGCTATCATATAGCGTTGCCCGAAATTGAAATTATCATTTATTTCATAACTAATCTACAACAAACAAATGAAAAAGTCATTATTGACATTGCTCGTGATGCTCTTGGCAGTTTCCATGTCATGGGCACAGATTACTACGTCTGCCATTGCAGGTAAGGTAACAGATGACGAAGGTGAAGTGATAGGAGCCACCGTTGTGGCCACCCACGTTCCTTCGGGCACATCTTACGGCACCATCACCAATGCGTCGGGTAACTACTCGATTCAGGGTATGCGTGTCGGCGGTCCCTACACCGTCAAGATTTCCTACGTTGGATATCAGACACAGGTGTTCGAAGACTTGACTCTCGACCTCGGCAACACCTATCGTCTCAACGCCACCCTCAAGTCCGGTGCGGAGAACCTCGATGAGGTTGTCGTGTTGGGTACGGCTTCAAAGTTCACCAACCAGAAGACAGGTGCTGTCACCAACATCTCGGCAGCCCAGATTACGTCGCTGCCCACCATCACCCGCAGCATTACCGACTACACGCGTCTCTCGCCTTACGGCGGCAACGGTATGACGTTCGGCGGTACTGACGGACGTACGGGTAACTTCACGGTCGATGGTGCCAATTTCAACAACAACTTCGGTCTCAACGACGGTCTTCCCGGCGGCGGCAACCCCATCTCCATCGATGCCATCGAGGAGATGCAGCTCGTCGTTTCGCCCTTTGACGTGCGTCAGACCAACTTCCTCGGCGGTGCCGTCAATGCCATCACCAAGTCGGGTACCAACACCTTCAAGGGAACGGCCTACGTCTATCACCGCAACGAGAACATGCGCGGCGATGCCATCGAACGCGAGGTCATCAGCGGAGCCCGCAACAAGGACCAGCAGACCACGTGGGGCTTCACCCTCGGCGGTCCCATCCTAAAGAACAAACTCTTCTTCTTCGCCAATGCCGAATGGCAGAACACTCCCACCATCGCCCAGCGTTGGCAAGGAAGTGAGGACGGAGTGGCTGATGCCAACAACTATATTTCGCGCACCACGCTTTCCGACCTTGAGACTGTCAAGAACTATGTGGCCAACCGCTATGGTTACGACACGGGTTCCTATACGGCATTCCCCGCCGATGAGACCAACTACAAGTTCCTCATCCGTCTCGACTGGAACATCACCGACAAGCACCACTTGGCCGTGCGCTACAACCAGACCAAGAACACCCGCTGGAGCGCACCCAACGCCACCTCTATGGACGGCGGCACGCGCATGAGCGGCGCACGTACCTCTCAGTATTCGATGGCCTTCGCCAACAATATGTACTCTCAGGACAACATCGTGAAGTCTGTTTCAGTGGACTTGAACAGCCGCTTCTCCGAGAAGTTCTCCAACCAGTTACTCTTCACCTATTCGAAGCTCGACGACGTGCGTGGCACCAGCTCCTCCGAGTTCCCCCACATCGACATCCTCGACGGTGACATCACGGGTGGAGCCGGTGAGAACAACTACATGTCTCTCGGCTACGAGCTCTTCACCTGGAACAATGCCGTCCACAACACCGTGTGGAACATCAAGGACGACGCCACCTACTATCTCGGTGCCCACAAACTGATGGCCGGTGTGGCTTTCGAGCACCAGATGGCCGACAACCAGTATATGCGCAACGGCTCGGGCTATTACCGTTACAACAGTCTCTCCGACTTCCTCTCGGGCGCTACACCTGAGATTGTCTGCCTCACCTACGGCTACGACGGCGAGAGCGCACCCGCTGCCCGCGTCACCTTCAACCGTCCCGGCATCTATGCCCAGGACGAATGGGACATCAACGACCGCGTGAAACTGACCCTCGGCCTGCGTTTCGACTGGCTTCTCTTCGACAACAGCGACCTCATGACCAACGGCGTGCGCTACATCGATGAAACAGGTCAGGAGGTGCGCAGCGGTATCCTTGGCCGTGATTACTACGACGGCAACGGCAACCTCCGTTACATCGACACCGGCAAGTGGCCCGACAACAGCCTCACCTTCTCGCCCCGTCTGGGTGTGACTTGGGATGTGTTTGGCGACAAGAGCTTCAAGGTGCGCGGCGGTACGGGTCTCTTCGCAGGCCGTCTGCCCCTCGTGTTCTTCACCAATATGCCTACCAACGGCGGTCTTGTGCAGTATCAGGCACAGCTCAACGCCAAGAACACCGACATGACCAAGTTCAACGGCGGCCTCATCACCGATGCCAACGGCCATGCTACTGCCAACGCTCTGCGTGACTATCTGATTAATGAATTGGGTCTGCCCTCTACGGTAACTCCTGCCGACGGCGCTGTGCCCAGCAGTATTTCGGCTGTGGATCCCGGCTTCAAGATGCCTCAGGTATGGAAGACCTCGGTGGCTGTCGATTACCAGTTCCCCGTCAACTTCCCCCTCTCCATTACGGCTGAGGCCATCTTCAACAAGACGGTCAACGATGTCTGCGTCAGCGACTGGAGCATTCCTTCGGTAGGCGGTTTTGCCCGCTTCAACGGCGCAGACAACCGTCCCATCTATCCCTCGGGCTTCCGCAACGGCACCAAGGCTTTCATCCTCGAGAACACCTCTAAGGGCTACGGCTGGATTGGCAGTTTCGAAATCAACGCCAAGCCTGCCGACTGGGTGAGCTTCTATGCTGCCTACACGCACACGGTGAAGAAGGAGCTTACCTCCATGCCCGGTTCGGCTGCCGAGTCGGCCTTCACATACGTTCCCACCTACGAGGGTCCCAACAACATCAAGTTGCATAACGCCATCAACGTGACACCCGACCGTTTCGTGGCCGATGTCACCCTCCATGACAAGGGCAACAACCACTACTCGTTCATCTACGAGACTTGGCGCGGCGGTTACAACTACTCCTACATGCTCGCCAACGACATGAACGGCGACGGCTATGCCTACGATGCCATCTATATTCCCACCGATCAGGAAGTGGCCGACGGCCTTTTCCGCTTCACAACGGAGGACGACAAGCAGCGCTTCATGGATTATGTCCACAAGGATGACTACCTCAAGGAGCATCAGGGCGAGTATGCCGAAGCATACAGCGTCTATAGCCCCTGGGTGCACCGCATCGACTTCAGCTACAAGCACGACTTCAACTTCAAGGTGGCCAAGACCAAGCACACCATTCAGCTCGGCTTCGACATCAAGAACGTGCTCAACCTCTTCAACTCCAGCTGGGGTGTATCGAAGTACCTCAATCCCGAAATCGGCAATGAGGCTCGTATTCTCAAGTATGAAGGCGTCGATAAAGAAGGTTTTGCCACCTTCTCGACACCCGAGTCTATCAACGGCGATACCGAAACCTGGGTTCGCAACCATGCCATCGGCCAGTGCTGGTACGCTTCGTTCGGTGTAAAGTATATCTTCAATTAATATGGCGCGACAACGCTAAACTACACACCATTTAAATATAAAATAAGGTATGAAACTGAAATATATCCTTCCGTCGTTCCTCGCGCTCTGTGCCGGATTCTTCACATCGTGCAGCGATGATGATGACCCCACCTACCTCAGCGAGGTCAAAGTCTCTTCGTCCTACGTTTCTCTGGATGCCGATGGCGGTCGGCAGACCATCACCGTCAATGCCGTGGGCGACTGGTCGTTCGCCGATGTGCCCGAATGGCTTACCATTTCGCCCCTCTCCGGTTCTGCGGGTGAGACCGAAGTGACCTTCTCGGCACCTGCCACCACCACCAGCTACACGGGCACCGTATTGCTCAACTGCAACAACCGCACCCAGCGCATCAATGTGCAGCAGATAGCCGCTAAGGTTGAGACCCCCATTTCGCCCATCTCGGCCGTCATTGCCAATCCCGACGGCAACTACCGCGTGAGGGGTGTCTGCATCAGCAATCCCGACAACCAGTACGGCAACTGGAACATCCAGGACGAGACCGGCACGATTTACATCTACGGCACCAACGACAAGAAAGGCAACAAGGGTGCCTACCCCATCAGCGGCACCAACGGCTGGGGCTTCACTGTGGGCGATGTCATCACCGTTGAGGGTCCCGCCACGCTCTACGGCTCCACCATCGAATTGGTCGATGTGACCGTCATCGCCATCGAGAAATCGCTCATCAAGATTGAGGAGGGCGAAACGGCAGCCTTCGATGCCAACGGCGGCGAGTACATGGTACGTCTCTCCTACACGGGCGACTATCCTTCAATCGCTGTCGAAGAAGAAGCCAAGTCCTGGATAGGTATCTCTTCTATGGAGCAGACGGATTCTACCCTGAACGTCACCTTCCGTGTGGCTCCCAACACCGAGGAGGCTGCCCGTACGGGTGTCATCGAGTTTACGTCCAAGAGCGGTTCCAGCAGCTCTACGCTCACCTCTACGGTGAGCCAGATGGGTCTCTCGGGCACGCTCACCAATCCGTTCAGTGTGGCAGATGCCATCGAGTACTGCCAGACGCTCATCGGCGCCACCGCCAACGACTTCTTCGTGAAGGGCATCGTCTCCAAGATTGAAGGCGAGTTCGGCAGCTACGGCAACGCCACCTTCTGGATTTCGGACGATGGCGAGTTCCACGATGACATCACGCTCGACTTCGAGGGCTACCGCGTGCTCTACTTCAACAACGAAAAGTGGACCGAGGGTCACGCCAACATCTCCGTAGGCGACGAGGTGCTCATCTGCGGCAAACTCACGCTCTATAAGGGCATAGCCGAGACATCGGGCAACAACGCCTACATTTACAGCATCAATGGTGTCACCACAGACGAGAACGGTGTGGGCTCCGCAGACTATCCTTTCAACGTGACGGGTGCCATAGCTGCCATCGACGGCGGTGTGCAGGGCATCGTCTTTGTCGAGGGTATCGTCTCCAAGATAGTCTATACCTTCAGTGCCTCATACGGCACCGGCACCTTCTGGATTTCTGCCGACGGCGAGTTCCACGATGACGCTTTGCTCGACTTTGAGGCCTACAGCGTTTATTGGCTCGACAACAAGGCGTGGACCGAGGAAGACAGCCAGATTGCCTTGGGCAACAAGGTAGTGCTCTGCGGTAAGGTCACCAAGTACAAGACCACCTACGAGACTTCATCCAAGAACGCTTACGTCTATTCCGTAGAGTAAGCCTGTAACTCGTGCTTTAAATATCCACCCCCATATTCGGGGTGGATTTTTTTGGGGCTTCGGCCCGATACGGTAAAGTCGGGGCCTTCCGACCAAAGGGAGGCCCCCTCTCTTTCGAATCATCTGTAACCGCATGGAAAAAAACACTGACAAGAACCCCTCCGTCTGGAAAGGCGAATTCGTGAGATTCGCTGTGGTGGGAGTCATCTCCACAGCCATCCACTATGGCATCTATCTGCTTGCCATGAAGTGGATTCCCGTCAATATTGCCTATACGCTGGGTTACATTCTCAGCTTCATCGGCAATTTCTGTCTCACTTCCTATTGGACCTTCCACACGGCGCCTTCCTGGAAACGGCTCGGTGGCATGATGGGTGCCCACGGCATCAATTATCTCCTCCACATTTTTTTCCTCAACTTTTTCATCTGGCTCGGTATCCCGCCCCGTTGGGCACCGGTTCCGGTCTATGCCATTGTAGTCCCCATCAACTTCCTTCTCGTTCGTTTTGTTTTCAAGCACGGCAAGAAAAAGCCAACGGATTCCGATAGCGTCGGGCAGTAAAGATTGCGGTTCTCGAATTTTTCCCTCCGAAAATCCGTTTTTTCGCAAAAAATGCCGTTTTTCTCCCGGGAGCGCCGATTTTTCGCGCGAACGTCTTTCCTTTTCGGGGTGACAGACCGGCAGGCAGAGACACACAGCGCAGGCAGTCCCATCGCTTTCCCCCTCAGCACTCCCCTCAATGTCAACAAAAGAAACGGCTCAACCCCAAGACACGTATCAAAAAAATCCCCCGCATCCGAGACGGGTGCAGGGGAAGGATAATATAAAGGAAAACTTTTGATGCTTAATCAGAGTCCGATGGTGCCTTGGTGCTCCTCGTCAAGAGCAGCATCGGCCTTTTGAGGATCTTTGGTGTACCACAGTTTGTAGCTGTCATCGCCGAATACCGTCTGATCGTTTACATACTCGAGGAAATTGCCGTAGTAGCTTTGGTTGATGATGGAAACACGTTCGTCAAGCCACTTGTAGTCGGTGCCTACAGCGAGTTTCTGTGCGGGCTTGCCTTGATATGCCGTAATCTCGTAGTAGCCGTTCTTATAGACGAAGATGCGTACCTGTGCGGCGTAGAGGAGTTCATCGGAGAACACTTCTTTCTGGGGTTCACAGGAAACTGTGCCGTTGTTGGTATTCACCATCGTCGTGGTGGCAACGCCGAACCACTCATGAACCTCCTTAATCCATTTGATGCCGGACATGGTGGGCGAGAAGTTGTTGACTTTCGTGTCAGTGTCGATACCATCGAATATTACGAGGTAGAGGGGCAGCGTGCCGCCGGCAGCACGGAGCGTTACGGTGGTGTTGCTCTCGTCCTGAACTACATCGAACACAACGTCATTGTAGTCAAAGTCGGTGGCCTCAGCAGTGCCAAGGTCCTCTGCAATCACCCGGCGGGAGTAGTAGGTGGGAGTAGTTACTGTGCCCTCGGCAGGCATGAAGCTGACAATCCAGTCGCTGTAGTAGCCATCGGCGCAGCCGCCAATCTTTACCCATTCCTTATTGGCCGAGTTATATACAGGAAGCCATCCCTCATTAAGCAAGTCAAGAGCATCTTCTTCCTCGGGTGCGGGGTCATAAGTTCTTTTTGCTCCGCAGTATTTGTTCTCTTCCGCTATCAGGTAGTGGTATTTTGCTCCGTAGAGGTCATAGCGGTAATAGTCATACTCGGTGTATGACTTGCCGGCATATTCCTGTTCTCCGGGGTAACTGGGGTTTTCCTTGTCAACCAATATTTCAGTACCTATGAAGCACGATTCGTCGGGCAACATGTCGAAGTCGAAGCCGATGAATGAGCGCTTCCACTCATCTGTAACTTTGTCATCGACAATACCGCTGTGTTTGTCAGCGCGCCAAGCTTCGTAGCCGTTGGCTTCATTATCGCAGAAGGCATCGATAGCCTCGTATGACACCAGAGTCCAGCGGTCGGTGCGTACGTAGCTGGCATCCGAGTTGGCATAGCCGAAGCAGTCGGTCTTGGTGTTCAGCATGAGCATGATTTCATCGCTGTGCTGGTCGGTGTCTAACGCAGCTTCGTTGTTGCCTACATTGTTGTTGGTGGAGCAGGTGCCGTTATTGAAATTGTAAACGTGCTCGTTGTCGGAGCCTGCCGTCAGATGGTCCATGTGCTCGCCGCTTTCGATGTAGGTGGTCTGGTTGGCTGCAAGGTATTTTTCGGGCGACTTTCCGTCCATGGGATCGGTGCCGCCGTCATAGACCTGCTGCATGAAGAAGTCTATCTGCCCGTTGTCAGGGGTGCCGCCGGGATTCTGGTTCATCTGGAAATAGTACTGCACGCGCAGTTTCTGTCCGGCTGTGAGGGGGTCAGGTACGTTGTAGCCTTGAGCCGCCCACTGGTTGGCGTTGGGATAGGCCGAACGCGTAACCTCTGGTGTCTCGAAGCCCCAAGTGTGGTACGCATCGGGTGTGCCGAAATTATCGACGAAGATTTCATTGAAGACCGTTTCACGTTCGGTCTCGGTGTTGTGTTTGGTCTCAAAATCGTACTCGCTGCTGCAAGCAGTCAGTATCAGGGCACCTGCTACTAAGGAAAGCCCTCTCAAAAGTTGTTTCTTCATAATCCTTTATTTTAGTATTTATTAAAAATTATTGAAATTCGAGATACTTGGACATCCGTAATGTCAAGTTGGTCAAGTTTGGAAATAGATTGTATCTTTCCGATTTTGGCAATGCAAAGATACACTGTTTTTTTTAAAATGGAGAAGAAATTCGAAGAGAAATTTCACAAAGTGCCGTATTATTTGACAAAACCGCCCCCTCTATAGGGCTGAAAAGTTAAACAAAGTAACAAAACCACCCCCTAAATTGTCGCCTCAAATCGTTATCTTGTTGAACTTTTTAAGTCTCTCGACCAGCATGTCGTCGGGGATGATTTGCTTGATGGCCGAGACGATGATGTTCAACATCCGTTCGCGCATATAGTCCTCGCGGATGACGAGGGAAACGGTGCGGAAAGTCTTGTCCGAGAGTATCAGTTTGAGCCGGGTTCTCTGCTCTGCGCTCAGGATTTTCTCCATCAGCTGGGGCAGGATGGTGTATCCGCCGCCCACATCGACCATCTGGATGAGCGTGGGGAAGGAGCCGATGATGAGATGCGAACGGTGAAAATCGCTTTGGCGGGTGAGGTTGATGAGAGCAGGATAGCGGTCGTGGAACTCGGTGAGCTTCCATATCTCGCCGTCCAGAAGGTCCTCGGTGCGCACCCATTGCTGCTGGCTGAGGCGGTGGGAGCCCGAGACGTAGGTCATGAAGCGTTCGGTGTAGAGGTCAATGCCCATGAGGTTGGTCTTCTCGATGGTGTGGGAAGGCACGATGGCCATATCCAGCTCGGAACGCTGCATCTTGGTGATGAGCGTATCGACATGCTCTTCGTAGCACTCGACGGCGATGTTGGGATGTTCGGCACGAAGGAGTTTCACGAGGGTGGGGTAGAGGTAGCAGGCCACACTCGAAACGATGCCGAGACGCAGGGTGCCGCTCTCTTCGCTCCGCTCGGAAGCCACCAGCTCGCGCAGCTCTTTCGAATTGTGGAGAATGAGGTTCGCCTGGGCTATAATCTTCTTGCCCAGCGCAGTGGGCTCGATGGGACGTTTGGAGCGGTCGAAGATGATGACGTCGATTTCGTCCTCCAATTTCTGGATGAGACTGCTCAATGTTGCCTGTGTTACACCGCAAGCGGTGGCGGCGTTCACAAAATGACGGTATTTATCGACCGCCACAATGTACTCCAATTGTTGGAATGTCATAGCTGAAAAACGGATTATAGATGAAAATCGATACAAAGATAGAATTTTTCTGTTTGCAAGTGTCAAAAAAAAGCCGTAAATTTGCACCCGCTTTAGAATTTTGTTCATCTATAATCGTAATTTGCAAACTCTATGATACAAAAAGTAATCAAACGCGACGGACGAACCGTCGATTTCAATTTCAGCAAAATCGAGGATGCCATACGCAAGGCGATGGAGACCACTCCCAAAGGGGTCGATGCCATCCTGGCAGCCACCATTGCCGACAAGATAGCCAAAGAGGGCGATGCCTTGATGTCGGTCGAGACGGTGCAGGACGCTGTCGAGGTGGAGCTCATGAACTCCGACCGCAAGGAAGTGGCTCGCGCGTACATCTCTTATCGCAACGCGCGTACGACCGCCCGCAGGGCCAAGACCCGCGAGGTGTTTGAGGGCATTATCGGTGCCAAAAACAACGATGTGACCCGCGAGAACGCCAACATGAATGCCGACACACCGGCAGGAATGATGATGAAGTTCGCCTCCGAGACAACCAAACCCTTCGTGGACGAATATCTGCTGTCGGAACCCGTGCGCGAGGCCGTGAAGCACGGCTACCTCCACATCCACGACAAGGATTACTACCCCACCAAGTCGCTCACCTGTGTGCAGCATCCCCTCAATACCATTCTCCAGAACGGATTCCGCGCGTCCCACTCGGAGTCGCGTCCCGCCAAACGTATCGAGACGGCCAGTGTGCAGGCTTGTATTTCGATGGAAACTTGCCAGAACGAAATGCACGGCGGACAGGCCATTCCGGCCATCGACTTCTACTTTGCGCCCTACGTCAGGATGACCTTCATCGAGGAAGTCAAGGTGCTCGAATCGCTCTATGACGAGGATTTCAGCGACCTCTATGAAGCCGACATCAAGGATTACCTCAAGCAACCCCTCGAAGGTCTCAAGGGCAAGGACCGTGTGCTCCAGCATGCCGTCAACCGGACTGTGAGCCGCGTTCATCAGGCGATGGAAGCCTTCATCCATAACATGAACACCATCCATTCGCGCGGCGGCAATCAAGTGGTTTTCTCGTCCATCAACTACGGCACCGACACATCGGCAGAAGGACGTTGCGTCATCCGCGAACTGCTCCACACGACCTATGAGGGCGTGGGCAATCACGCCACCGCCATTTTCCCCATCCAAATCTGGAAGAAGAAACGCGGCGTGAACTTCCTGCCCGAAGACCCCAACTACGACCTTTACCAGTTGGCCTGCAAGGTGACGGCCCGGAGGTTCTTCCCCAATTTCCTCAACCTCGACGCGACCTACAACCACCACGAAGACTGGCGTGCCGACGACCCCGAACGCTACAAGTACGAAGTGGCCACAATGGGATGTCGTACCCGTGTGTTCGAGAATCGGTTCGGTCCCAAGACCTCCATTGGACGAGGCAACCTCAGCTTCACGACCATCAACATCGTGGCGCTGGCCATCGAGAGCATGAACGAGCCCACCGTAGAGAAACGCCTCGAAGTCTTCATGCTGCGTCTCAATGAGATGTGCGAACTGGCAGCCCGGCAGCTCAACGAACGCTATGAGTTCCAGAAGACCGCCGTAGCCAAGCAGTTCCCCCTCCTGATGAGCAGCCTTTGGAACGGTGCCGACAAACTCAATCCCATCGACCGCATCGAGCCCGTCATCAATCAGGGCACCCTCGGCATCGGATTCATCGGCCTGGCCGAAGCCCTCATTGCCCTCACCGGCAAACATCACGGCGAGAGCGAGGAATCACAGCGCATCGGCCTCCGTATCATCTCGTTCATGAAGAAGAAAGCCGACGAGTTCAGCGACCGCTATCAGCACAACTTCTCCGTGCTGGCAACACCCGCCGAAGGTCTGGCCGGACGCTTCACCCGCATCGACAAGAAACGCTACGGCATCATCAAGGGCGTGACCGACAAGGACTACTACACCAACTCCAACCACGTCCCCGTCTATTACAAGTGCAGCATACGCCACAAAGCCGAGGTGGAAGCTCCCTACCACGACCTCACGCGCGGAGGCCACATCTTCTACGTGGAACTCGACGGCGACGCCACCCACAATCCCGAGACCATCTCGAAGGTCGTGGAACTCATGGACCAGCTCAACATGGGCTACGGCTCGGTGAACCACAACCGCAACCGTTGTATGGACTGCGGACACGAAGACGCCATCGAGGGAGAGGAGGTATGTCCCGAATGCGGCAGCCACAACATCGACAAACTCCAGCGCATCACAGGCTATCTCGTGGGTACCACCGAGCGCTGGAACTCGGGCAAACTGGCCGAGCTGCGCGACCGCGTGACCCACACCAAATAATAAAAAATCTTAAACTTCGGGGGGCTAATGAACTTTTTGCCCCTTCCGAACGTTTATTTAATAAAACAATTTCTTCTATTCATTAACAACTAAACTCCTAACTCTATGAACAAAAAATGGATTTGTACCGTATGCGGGTACATACACGAAGGTCCCGAACCGCCCGAAAAGTGCCCTATCTGCAAACAGCCCAAAGAGAAGTTCTCTGAACTTCAGGACAACGGCGGTCTGACCTACGCCACAGTGCACAATCCCGGCGAAGCCAAGAACGCTCCCCAGGAATTCATCGATTTCTGCCGCGCAGAGTTCAACGGCGAATGTTGCGAGGTAGGCATGTATCTCGCGATGGCACGTCAGGCTGACCGCGAGGGATACCCCGAAATCGCAGCAGCTTTCCGCAAGTACGGCCTGGAAGAGGCTGAGCATGCAGCCCACTATGCCGAACTGCTCGGCGAGGTGCTCGGCAAGACCAAGGACAACGTCAAGAAGCGTATGTTTGCCGAACAGCAGGCTTGCGCCAACAAGTTCGAAATGGCCAAAGCCGCCAAAGCCCAGAATCTCGACGCCCTCCACGATTTCATCCACGAGGCAGCCAAAGACGAAGCCCGCCACTCGTCCGGATTCAAGGGGCTTTATGACCGCTATTTCGGCGACAAATAAAACGTCGGACGGCGATTATTGAACAGAAAAAAAGTTATTTTCTCTTTTGAATAAATTATTTTGGGGGGCATGTTCCGTGAGGCACATGCCCTTTTTCTTTAAATAGTTGCAAATAAATTTGGTCATTTCGAAAATTTTCCGTATCTTTGCGCCCGAATGAAGATAACGTTATTCCAGTCAGACACGGTGTGGAAGCGGCCCTCGGACAACTACTGTCAGATAGAGGCGCAGCTGGAGGCTCATCCCGGGAGCGACCTTCTGGTCCTGCCCGAGATGTGTTCGACGGGTTTTGTGACCGATCCCGCCGACGGCGAACTGGAACGAAGTCAGGATGTGGAGGCACGTCTCCTGGAGCTTGCCCAACGCTACGCAACGGCTCTCTGCGGCAGTTTTGCAGTGAGGGAAGAAAGCAGCAACGGAGTGTGGCGCAACTACAACCGCGCTTTCTTCGTGACACCCGAGGGAAGGGTGTGGAGATACGACAAACACCACCTCTTCAATCCCGGCGGCGAGGGAAAGGCATACACTCCGGGTCGGCGACAGACAGTGGCTCTCTGGAAAGGTGTGAGGTTCGGATTGTGCATCTGCTACGACCTGCGCTTCCCTGTTTGGAACAAATACCACAAGGGCAACGAACGGCAGTTGCCGCTCGGACCCGCCGAAATCAGTCCAGCCTACGAATACGATGTCCTCGTCTGCTGTGCCAACTGGCCCGTCCAGCGTCAGCTCGCCTGGGAAACGCTCATCCGCGCCCGCGCCATCGAGAATCAGACCTATGTCGTCGCAGTCAACCGCGTGGGGCACGACACCATGTGCCCCTATTCGGGCGGCTCCAAGGTGATTCATCCCTACGGTCATGTCCTCGCCGGGTGTGCCGACAATGTTGCCTCGACCTGCGAGTTCGAACCCGACCTTGAGTGGCTCAACCACTTCCGCACGAAGTTCCCCTCCCAGCAGGACAGCGACGCATTCCAAATCTGGTGATGTCCAATCTCTAAATATTATATGTCGTGGTAAGCAAAGGTATCATTACGATTCTGTTGTTGATTTGCTCCAATGTCTTCATGACGCTTGCCTGGTACGGCAATCTCAAGCTGGAACAGATGAAGTTGACGACCGACTGGCCGCTCATTCTTGTGATTCTTGCCTCATGGGGAATGGCCCTGATAGAGTATTTCTTCATGATTCCCGCCAACCGCATCGGCTCGCACATCACCGGCGGTCCGTTCTCTCTGGTACAGCTGAAGGTCATTCAGGAGGCCATCTCGCTGATTGTTTTCACCGTGATTGTCTCGCTTCTCTTCAAGGGGGAAGGCATTCACTGGAACCACTATATTTCTTTCGCATTTATTCTCTTGGGCGTATTTTTCGCCTTCCTAAAATAAAACACGACAATGAGAAGACCCAAACTCACCTCCCTGCTGGCTTCGGCCGCGCTCACTTTTGCCTTCTTGACATCTGCTGCGGCACAGAACGCCGCACCCCAGCGTCCCGGCGGACGGGACTTCACAGCCCACAGGTTCCGCGACCTTGCCTACAGGGGACCGGACGAGTGGTTCAAGACCCGCGAGGCCAAACAGGTGGCCGACACCGTGCTGGCCTACCAGTTCCCCTCGGGCGGATGGGCCAAGAACCAGAACTGGCAGCAGCAACCCGACGAAAAGAATGCTGCCGAACGTGCCGGAATCCGGGCCGCGATGGCTTCGGAAAGCGGTGTAGGTTCCACCATCGACAATCACGCCACAACCCAGGAGATGTATTTCCTGGCGCGTCTCTACAAGGCCACCCACAAGAAAATCTATCGCCAGGCCTTCATGAAGGGACTCAATTATCTCTTCGAGGCACAATACGACAACGGCGGCTGGCCCCAATATTATCCCATCAAGAAGAACGCCTCGGGTCGTCCCGACTATTCGTGGAACATCACCTACAACGACGACGCGATGGTCAACGTGCTGACGATGATGCGCGACATCGCCCTCGGGAAAGCTCCCTACGATGTGCTCCGTCTCACCGATGCCGAGTTGGAGCGTGTGCAGGACAGCTATGAGCGGGGCATCCGCTGCATCGTCAAGACACAGGTCTGGAAGAACGGACAGCCTACCGTGTGGTGCCAGCAGCACGATCCCGTGACCCTCAAGCCCGCCAAGGCCCGCTCTTTCGAACTGGCCAGCCTCACGGGCTGCGGCGAGACCAAAGCCATTCTGCGCCTGCTGATGGATTATTCCAATCCCAACGACAGCATCATCCGTGCTGTCTGCGGCGCGATAGACTGGCTCAAGAGTCACGCCATCCACAACACGAAGCGCCAGAACTTCACTGCCGCCGATGGAAAGCGCGACTACCGTCTGGTGTATTCCGAGGGAGCACCCGACCTTTGGGCCCGCTACTACGACCTCGATACGGAGGAACCCTTCTTCTGCGACCGCGATGGCATCAAGCGTGCCGCCATCGAACAAATCGGCTATGAACGTCGCAACGGCTACCGCTGGATTGACAACGACGTGCAGAGCGAAATAGACAACTTCCCCGCCTGGTACAACAAAGTCTGTCCGGGCAATTACCAGGAGGGCGACTACTATCTCTACTGCCACATGAACGATGCAGGACCCGCCTACACGGCCTACGCCCTCTCGAAGGACGGATTCCACTATCATGACCTCCTGAACGGCGATTCCATCTTCTCCGATGCTGTTGTGGCCGAAGTCGAGGGACGCTCGCGCGATGCCTATATCTGCCGCATGCACGACGGGAAGGGATACCTGATGTGTCTCACCGACCTCGAAGCCAACCGTCAGGCCGAGAAACGCCTCAAGAAAGCTGCCACGTGGGACAACTATGCCATCGTGCTCCTCAAGTCGGACGACCTGATTCACTGGAGCCACAAAGTCTATGATTTCCGCAAGGGACGCGAGATTTTCTGCAATCCCGACGACCCGGCTCCCTACAAGGATTATTCCACCGTGAACCGCGTTTGGGCTCCCCAGGTGGTCTGGGACAACAACTACCTGTGGCCCGACGGACGCAAGGGCGGCTACTTCATGTACTATTCCCTCTGGAACCGCACCGAGGAAGCCTACGACCGCATGTACTACAGCTACGTCTCCGAGGATTTCACGCAGGTGACCCAGCCCCGACTTCTTTTCGACTGGGGCTACGCCACCATCGATGCCGACATCAACTGGATAGCCAAAGACAGCCTCTGGCACATGATGATAAAGAAGGAAGGCGGGCAGCCCGGACTTTTCACCGCTACGGCTCCCACCCTCACCGGCCCCTGGGGCGAACCTGTGGCCGACGATTATGTCGATTTCGAGGGCAACAAGAAGTGTGAGGGCGTTTCGGCCTTCCAGCTCAAGGGCGACACCGCATGGACCATCGGCTACATCGAATATTCTTCCAAACCGCGCAACTACCGTATCTGCCGGGCCAACAGCCTGATGCGCGGCTTCCATTCGCCTCGCAACATCGAGGGCGTCGATCGTCCGCAGCACGGTTCCTTCATGCGTCTCACTCAGGAAGAGTACGACCGCCTCGAACAGTGGAGCCTCGAATACGAACGCCTGCACAACGCTCCCAATGTCAACAATCCCGTGCTGAACGGACTTTTTGCCGACCCCGAAATTCTGTGGAGTGAAAAGAACCGGCGTTACTATCTCTATCCCACAACCGACGGCTGTGAGGGTTGGGAGAACCACGACTTCAAGTGCTACTCTTCGACCGACCTCAAGACGTGGGTCGATGAGGGAACCATCCTCGACCTGCGCACCGACATCTCTTGGGCCAACAAAAAAGCCTGGGCACCCTGTATCATCGAACGCAAGTACGGAAAGGGCAAGAAGGCCACCTACAAATACTTCTACTACTTTGTGGCCAACGGCAAAATCGGCGTGGCTGTGGCCGACGATCCTGCCGGCCCCTTCACCGACGCTTTGGGTCGTCCGCTGCTCGAAAAGGACAATGCCGAAGTCAAGGACGGACAGGTCATCGACCCCGATGTGTTCCAAGACCCACAGACCGGCAAATATTATCTCTATTGGGGGAACGGCAACATGGTCTGCTGCGAGTTGGGCGACGATATGACCAGCATCGTTTCGACCCAGCTCCTCATCGCCCGCAACGACCGGCGAGCCTACGGCTACAACGAGGGCACCTACGTCTTCTGGCGCAACGGAAAGTATTATTTCACCTGGTCGGAGAACGACACGCGCTCCAAGAATTATCGCGTGAGGTATCTCATCTCCGATTCGCCCACAGAACTGGTGCGCGACGGCAAACCCGCCGAGGCCGAACAGACCGTCATCCTCTCGAAGGAGCCCGCAAAGCAAATCTACGGCACAGGCCACCACGCCATCCTGCAAGTGCCCGGTACCGACGAGTGGTACATCGTCTATCACCGTTTCGCCCGTCCCGGGGGAACCCACAAAGAGTGGTCGGCAGGCTACAACCGCGAAGCCTGCATCGACCGCCTGCAATTCAACGAAGACGGCACCATCGTGCCTGTCAAGCCGACGCTCTGATTTTTTTTAGGGACATACAATTTTTACGGACATTCAACAAAACAAATAAAGAAAAAGAAAAGATGAAAGCAATTACCGCAACGCTCCAATATATCGGAGCAGACGATCCCCAGTTGGATCTTTTCGAGAGTCAGTACAAAGTGCCCGAAGGCATGTGCTACAACTCATACGTGCTGCTTGACCAGAAAGTGGCTGTTTTCGATACCGTCGATGCCCGCTGCGGTGCCGAGTGGAAGAGCAATCTCCAGAAGGCACTCGAAGGCCGCGTGCCCGACTATCTCATCGTACATCATCTCGAACCCGACCACAGCGCCCTCATCGCCTGGGTCTTGGGCAATTACCCCGACCTGAAGCTTGTCTGCTCGGCCAAAGCCCAGACTATGCTGTCCCAATTCTTCGAGAATGTCAATTTCGCCGACCGTGTTCAGACCGTCAAGGACGGAGACACGCTCCAGCTCGGTGCCCATACTCTCCATTTCTTCACGGCCGCCATGGTCCATTGGCCCGAAGTTATCGTGAGCTACGACGATTTCGACAAGACCCTCTTCTCGGCAGACGCTTTCGGCAAGTTCGGTGTCTATGATGCCGATGCCGACGATTGGGCGTGCGAGGCAAGACGCTATTATTTCAACATCTGCGGAAAATACGGTATGCAGGTGCAGGCGCTCCTCAAGAAGACAGCTCCGCTCGACATCCAGCGCATCTGTCCACTTCACGGTCCCGTGCTCGAAGGCGAAAAACTGGCCGAAGCACTCCGCTTATATAATATATGGAGTAAGTACGAAGTGGAAACCGAAGGAACGTTCATTGCCTACGCTTCCATTCACGGCGGGACAAAATATGCAGCCGAATTTCTGGCCGGCATGCTCGAATCGACCGGCGAGAAGGTGGTGCTCACCGACCTTACCCGTTCCGATATGGCCGAAGCCATCGAGGATGCTTTCCGTTACGGACGTATGGTGGTCGCCGCTTCGAGTTACGATGCCGATGTGTTCCCCCCGATGCACGAATTCCTCCACAAACTCCAGCTCAAGGGTTACCAGAACCGTCGCGTGGCCATCGTCGAGAACGGTTCGTGGGCTCCCACAGCCGGCAAGGCCATGAAGGCCCTCCTTGAGACGATGAAGAACGTTACCGTCGTGGAACCCGTGGTGACCGTCAAGTCGAGAATGAAGGCCGAAGATGTGGCTCAGTTTGCCGCTATGGCCGATGCTCTTCTGGCATAGGAATCCCCCCGTTCCGCCCACGCGGAATTTGACGGGACAACACAAAAAAAGATCCGCTCTGCAAATCAGGACGGGTCTTTTTTTTCAAGACAGGACTTCACATTTCTTTTTTTGTCATCACGGAGGATGTCCTCAACGGAAACACCATCCAACTCTTTTCTCACTTCCAACACTTGTTTCAACCTTTCCAACTCTATTTCGTCGGGGAGCAATGAAGCGCGGGGCGCTTTCGGCTCGTTACGGAGATTTCCTTTTCCTCCGTCAGTCAGATGAGCTTTATTCATGAGATTACAACATTCGGTATTTCGGGAAGAGTCCGACAGGAGAGCTTTCGGAATACTTTTTCGACGCGCAAAGATAGTGCTTTTTTCTCAAACAGGACACATTTTTGGAATAAAATTCACATAAAAACGTAATTTTTTTCACCGAAAGCGTTGTTTTTTGCCCGAGAAATGCGTAAAATCAGTTTTTTTCAGTATCTTCGCGGCATGAGAATTGATATTATCACCGTACTGCCCGAGATTCTTGAAGGACCGCTCAATCAGTCTATCCTGAAGCGGGCCCAAGAAAAAGGGTTGGTGGAAATCTATGTCCACAACTTGCGTGACTGGTCCACCGACCAGCGACATCATCGCGTCGATGACTATGCTTTCGGAGGCAAGGCTGGAATGGTGATGCAATGCGAGCCCATCGACCGTTGTATCTCCGACCTCAAGGCACAGCGCCGATACGACGAGGTCATCTTTGTAACCCCCGACGGCGAGAAATTCGACCAACACATGGCCAACGAACTATCGCTGGGCGAGAATCTCATCATCCTCTGCGGACATTATAAAGGCATCGACTATCGCATCCGGGAGCATCTCATCACCAAAGAAATCACCATCGGCGACTATGTGCTCACCGGCGGCGAATTGCCTGCGGCGATTATCACCGATGCCATTGTGCGTGTGCTGCCAGGTGCCATCGGCGACGAACAAAGTGCCCTTTCCGATTCCTTCCAGGACGACCTGCTCGAAGCCCCCTGCTACACCCGTCCGGCCGACTACAAGGGCTGGAAAGTGCCCGAGATTCTGCTGTCGGGTCACGAACGTAAAATTAAGGAATGGGAGTACGAACAGGCATTGGCGCGTACCAAAGCCCGCCGTCCCGATTTGCTCGACAAAGTGAAATGACACAGGACGAATTCCACCGCAGAACACGGATGTTGGTAGGGGAGGAGGCGATGCAGCGTCTCGTCTCGGCTCGCGTCATCGTCTTCGGTGTGGGCGGCGTGGGTTCCTGGTGTGTCGAAAGCCTCGTGCGCAGCGGTGTGCGGCAGATTACGATTGTCGATAGCGACTGCGTCTCGCCCACCAACATCAACCGCCAGCTGATGGCTACGGTTTCCAACAAGGGACGTCCCAAGGTCGAAGCCCTCCGCGAACGACTGCTCGACATCAATCCCGAGGCACAGATTACGGCTGTGAGAGGCATCTACGATGAAACGACGGCAGCACAGTACGACTTCAACGACTACGATTATGTGGTCGATGCCATCGATACGGTGAAAGCCAAGATTCTGCTCATTCAGAACGCTACGGCCTCCCGCGCAAAACTCTTCTCGTCGATGGGAGCCGCCCTCAAGATGGACCCGACGATGATTCAGGTTTCGGAGTTCTGGAAGGTGAACGGTTGTCCTTTGGCCCGTGCTTTGCGCAATGTGCTCCATCGGCCCGGGATGAGGCCCAAAAAGAAATTCCAGTGTGTCTGGAGCCCGGAGCTGCTGCCCAATCGAGGCGACACCTCGATGCTGGCTTCCGAAGCAGGAGCCATCAAGCAGAAAGCCAACGGAACAGTAGTCCACATCACAGCCATCTTCGGATTCACCCTCGCCGGACTTATCGTCAAGGACATCACTGCAGCCCCCTCGAAATAACGAAATATCGAAATAACGAAATAACGAAATAACGACAACAACGCCCCTATGAAACGACTTCTCTTCCTTCTCGCCCTTCTGCCGGCGATGCTTTCCGCCCAACAAGCACCCCTGCGCGTCAGTTTTCTCGGCGACAGCTACACGACCTATATGGGCGCCGTCGCCGTTGACACTTTCGAAGTGTGGTACCCGCGCCACGAAGTGAACAAAAACGACCGCAAACAGGCCGTCAACGATGTGCAGGACATCAGCCAGACCTGGTGGCAGATTGTGCTGAAAACTACCGGCTGGACGCTTGAGACCAACAATTCCTTCTCGGGAGCTACGGTTTGCTACACAGGCTATCGCAAGGAAGACTACACCAACCGCTCCTTCCTCAATCGGCTGGCCTATCTCGGTGAGCCCGATGTGATTCTCTGCTGCGGCGGCACCAACGACAGCTGGGCCAATTCTCCCGTCGGCGAATTCAAATACGCCAACTGGACCTCCAACGACTTCCGGAGTTTCCGTCCCGCAATGGCGGCTCTCTGCGAAGGCTTCCGTATGCACTACCCCGGAGCCCGCGTCTATTTCATCCTCAATACCGAACTCAAACCCGAGATTTCGGAGAGCATACGCACCATCTGCCGCCACTACGGCATCACCCTCATCGAACTCCACGACATCGACAAGCAGTGGGGGCATCCCTCGGTGGCCGGAATGAAGGCCATTGCCGACCAGGTGCTTGAGGTCATCCTGTCCGATACAAAGGACTAAAAGATGCTCCCCGACTTTGCAATTTGTGTCTTTAGTGATTTTTTTCTGAATAAAATTCTTAAATGTTTTGCATAAATTTGGCAGTCTCGTTTAAATATACTATCTTTGCCGAAATTTAGCTACAAAAAACAGCATATTACAGAATGAAAACTAAGAAACCGGTTTCATTGATTTTGAACGACGGCCATGTTTTTCATGGCTTCAGTTTCGGTTTTGAAAAAACCGTCAGCGGAGAGGTGGTCTTCAATACCGCCATGATGGGTTATCCCGAAAGCTTGACCGACCCGTCCTATTCCGGACAGATTCTGACGATGACCTATCCTTTGGTGGGCAACTACGGCGTCCCTGAAGCATCCTGCGATGCCGAAGGGATTTCTCGTTTCTTTGAGTCCGACAGAATCCACGTTCGTGCGCTCATTGTAAGCGACTATTCCGAGGAGTACAGCCACTGGAATGCAACGCGTTCGCTGGCCGACTGGCTCAAGGACGAACAGGTGGTCGGCATCGAAGGCATCGACACCCGCGAACTCACCAAGGTGCTCCGCGAACACGGCGTGCTGCTCGGCAAGATAGTGTTCGACGACGATCCTTCGCTTGAAGAGGAGATACGCAACGCCACCGATGCATCGCGCTATGACGACCCCAACAAGGTGAATCAGGTCGCCATCGTTTCGACACCTGAAAAACGCGTCTTCGGCACCGGTTCCAAGAAGGTTTGTCTGGTCGATTGCGGTGTGAAGCTCAACATCATCCGCTGTCTGCTCAAGTACGATGTCACCGTCACCCTTGTGCCCTGGGATAATGATTTCAATGCCGACGGCCCCGATGCCTACGACGGACTCTTCATTTCCAACGGACCCGGCGACCCCAATTTCTGCGGCAAGACGGTGGACCACATTCGTGAGTTCATGAAGACCGGAAAACCCATCTACGGCATCTGTATGGGCAACCAACTCCTCTCGCTCGCTGCCGGCGCCAAGGTTTCGAAGCTGAAGTACGGCCATCGCGGGCACAATCAGCCTGTACGCCGTGTGGGTACCAACCAATGCTTCATCACCTCCCAGAATCACGGCTTTGCTGTCGAGAACGATACCATCCCCGCCGGTTGGGAACCTCTTTTCATCAATATGAACGACGGCACCAACGAGGGTATCCACAATTTGGAACACCCCTGGTTCTCGGCTCAGTTCCACCCGGAGGCTTCGTCGGGTCCCACCGATACGGAGTTTATCTTCGGCGAATTCTTTAACCTGCTTTGATTTATGAAAAAAGATATAAAGAAAGTATTGCTCCTGGGTTCCGGAGCTTTGAAGATTGGTGAAGCCGGCGAATTCGACTACTCGGGTTCCCAGGCCCTCAAGGCATTGCACGAGGAAGGCATCTGTTCCGTCCTCATCAACCCCAACATCGCCACGGTGCAGACCTCCGAGGGTGTGGCCAACAAGATTTATTTCCTCCCCGTCACTCCTTTCTTCGTCGAGAAGGTCATCCAGAAGGAACGTCCCGACGGCATCCTTCTTTCCTTCGGCGGACAGACGGCTCTCAACTGCGGCGTTGCTCTTTGGAAGGAGGGTATCCTCGACAAATACAATGTGCAGGTGCTCGGCACTCCCGTCCAAGCTATCATGGATACCGAGGACCGTGAACTCTTCGTCGAACGTCTCGATGAAATCAATGTAAACACCATCAAAAGCCACGCTTGCGAGACCTATGAAGAGGCCCGACAGGCTGCGCAGGATCTCGGCTATCCTGTCATCATCCGTGCGGCCTATGCCCTCGGCGGTCTTGGCTCAGGCTTCTGCGACAACGAAGAGGAACTGGAGACGGTGGCCAAAAAAGCACTTTCGTTCTCGCCCCAGATTCTGGTCGAGAAGAGCCTTCGCGGATGGAAGGAAGTGGAGTATGAGGTGGTGCGTGACCAATACGACAACTGCATCACCGTCTGCAACATGGAGAACTTCGACCCGCTCGGCATACATACGGGCGAAAGTATCGTGGTCGCTCCTTCCCAGACATTGAGCAACAAAGACTATCACAAGCTCCGCGAACTCAGCATCAAAATCATACGCCACGTCGGTATCGTGGGCGAGTGTAACGTGCAGTACGCCTACGACCCCAACTCCGAAGACTATCGCGTCATAGAGGTCAACGCCCGTCTGTCGCGTTCGTCGGCTCTGGCTTCCAAGGCTACAGGCTATCCGCTGGCCTTCGTGGCTGCTAAACTCGGCTTGGGCTACGGACTTTTCGAACTCAAGAACAGTGTCACCAAGACTACATCGGCTTTCTTCGAGCCTGCGCTCGACTACGTGATTTGCAAGATTCCACGTTGGGATCTCGGCAAGTTCCAGGGTGTAGATCGCGAACTGGGCTCGTCCATGAAGTCCGTGGGCGAGGTGATGGCCATAGGACGCAACTTCGAAGAGGCCATCCAGAAGGGTCTCCGCATGATAGGTCAGGGCATGCACGGCTTTGTCGAGAACAAGGAAATCGTCATTCCCGATGTGGATGCAGCCCTCCGTCAGCCTACCGACAAGCGCATCTTTGTCATCTCGAAGGCTTTCCGTGCCGGATATACGGTCAATCAGATTCATGAACTCACCAAGATTGACCGCTGGTTCCTATATAAGTTGAAAGGTATTATCGAGACCGCCGAGCGCCTTGAGGCACTCTCCGAACTGGAGGACGTAACTCCGGAACTCATGCGTGAGGCCAAGGAGAAAGGCTTCTCAGACTTCCAAATAGGGCGCGCACTCTACAAGGAGGCAATGACCGCAACGCCCGAAACATACATGTCGGCCATCCGCGCCAAACGCAAGGAATGGGGCATAACGCCTGTGGTCAAGCAGATAGATACTCTCGCCGCAGAATATCCGGCACAAACCAACTACCTATACCTGACCTATTGCGGAAATCGTCACGACATTGAATTTGCCCGCGACGGCAAGTCTGTCATCGTGTTGGGTTCAGGTGCCTATCGCATCGGTTCTTCCGTCGAATTCGACTGGTGCTCGGTCAACGCCCTCACCACGGTTCGCGACGAAGGCTACCGCTCGGTGATGATAAACTACAACCCCGAGACCGTATCGACCGACTACGATATGTGCGACCGGCTCTACTTCGACGAACTGACCTTCGAACGTGTGATGGACATCATCGACCTTGAAGCTCCCCACGGTGTGATTCTCTCGGTGGGCGGACAGATTCCCAACAATCTGGCCATGCGACTCGACGAAGAGAAGGTACCCATCCTCTCCAGACCTTCACCGACCGCGTGAATATGAAGAACCCCGTCAGTTGCAAGTGGAACGAAAACCGCACTATCATCGGCAACTACATCTATCTCGACCACGATGCACAGAAACCTACAGGACTGCCTGCCGACCTGAAATGCTTCAACGTGCTGACTCGCATGAAGAGCGAGGACCAGACCTGGGGCACCGACTACGAAGGACACGACGTGTTCCGCCGCTATCCCTACTTCATCAACCCCTCTCGAAACGTGGGCCACTCCGAGGACACCGACAAGCCGCTCTACGGCGGCACGGTGAACTACGAGCCGATGAACATGAACCCCATTGTCAACGGAGCGAACCCCGAATTTGCTACCTCCGACATTCTCACTCCCAACAATAACTTCTCAGGCACAGGCGCTGCCACCGATGTCTATAATGCCAACTGTAAGACCATCAGTTACGACTCCGGCCTCATTCCCCGCACCTACGGCGGCGCCCCCGATGCGGGAGCCATCGAGAACACCCGTCTGCCTGCGGCAGGCACCGTACTCTACGTCACCCCCGACGGTGCCGGCAAGCGCGACGGCTCCAGTTGGAGCAACGCCATTGCGGGGAATACCGTCTATTGCCTCGACGACGTAGCAGGACCTGGTCTTGCCTCCGGCGACCAGTTGGATAGCGGGAGTGACCGCGTGCTCGACGTTGACGGTAACCCCGTGCTGACAACCGACGCGAAATACAGTGGCGGATTTGGACGCTCTTATATTGCCAGTTGGAAAACAGGAGCCACCACCACCACCACCGTCACCAAGGCGTGGGTGACAGAGAAGAACGTCTATGACGAGGGCGACAAGGCTGGTCAGGAAGAGTTCGTAAGCACTGGTACGACACCCGTTGTTACCACAGCCATAGCAGTTACCAACGAGGGCAGCGACGCGGTGGGCTTCACCCCCGGGTTCCAGTACGACCCACGTTACCCCTACGGTGAGATTTCTGGACAGTCGCGCACCTTCTGGCGGGCCAACCCTTTCAACACCACACAGAACCTGCTCTACCCGTCGCCCAGTGCCGAAGGCTTCGAGAATACCAGCTCCAGCAAAGGCGCAGCGGCTTTCATCGAGGCAGTCAACGACAACGGCTGGATATCGAACAGCCGACAGGAACGCTATGTCGGCGGCTTGCAGTATGCCGTGGAGAAGGCTGCCGCCTATAACGCCCTGGCAGATGACGACGAGGACCGACAGGAGGGGGTGGACAGCGTGCGTGTATGGGTGTCCAACGGCAAGTACACCGACTATAAGGGCTTCATCATGCGCGACAACACCACCGTCATGGGTAGCTTCCCTGCCGTGAAGCAGGGCAGCGTGATGACACCGGGTATGTCGGAGCGTCACGCCCTAATGTCGGCTGTGGTGGATATCCCCAAGGCCCAGACCGCCAAGAACCTCTCGGCAGAGGACTACGAGACCATCCTGCAAATCTCCGACATCAATCCCAAGAAAGACAGCATCACGCTGAATACAGATGCCGTGAAGTACCGCGACGACGACCTGAACCTCTATGAGTCTATAGACACACGAATCTTTGAATATAAGGACCAGACGGTGGTGCACCACTATGCGCTGGAAGATCTGGGCGAAAGCGACGTCACGGACAGCTATGTGAAATATCCGACCTTCACAGTCAATGACAGCCAGCTGATAAGCACCGACTATAGAAAACGTAACGAGGTGAAAGACGGTGTGCGCTATATGGACTTCGGTCTTTCTTCAGATGGTGATGACTGTTGGCACATCAGCTATCCCAACTATACCAATAATGTCGGTAGCAGCCTGAACCACGACAATCAGCAATACAATGTTTACGACTTGAGCAGCAATTATGAGAGCAAGACAGCTGCGATAAACTGGATATGGCTGCGAGACGGTTCGCTGACAGGAGTCAATATCTGGCAGACCATGAAGGATGTTGCCGCAGGCGAATACAAGTTTGAAGCCTATATCGGTGGCGGCTACAGAAACGCCTGGGACGACGTGACCAGCAATACCAATATAGACATATACCTGCTTGATGAGAACGATGCCGTACTTGCCACCCGGCATGTGAACAATATCGGTGGACGTAGCAAAGCCTGGCACTATATCATCCCCTTCACGATGCAGACCGCTGGCAATGTAACAATGAAAATTGTAGTGGGCGAGGGAACCCGTGCAGAAGAAGACCCTAACAACATCCCTGCAATGGGCAGTAATCCCAACCGCAGAGAAGTCTGGATGTCGAACCTGAAACTGTCACGTGTAGAGAAAGGAACCAGCTACGTACTCTTAACCACCGAGAACAGCACTATAGATAAGACAGATGTACCCGAAGAATACGTCGAGAATGGAACGGTTGTTCAGGGTATTACCTCTACGGCTGTTCAGACCCGCACCGCCCTGCGCAAGCGTGTGCTGACGATGCCCGACGTGACCTCGGCCACCTACTGCGGCGGTGCAGCCGGCAACCCTACTACCCACAGCGAGACGTTCAGCGACGAGTTGGCTCACACCGACCGCGTGACGGGCGATGCCAAGAGTCAGCGTACAGCCGCGACAACGACCCGAAAGAAAGAAGACCCGCACTATGTGGCCTATACCGATGTCGTCTGGGACGGTTTCACCATCCGCCACGGCTTCCTCTACGACGAGGGTATGCACCACGGCGGCGGCGCGGGCGTAAACATCTACGAGGGTGCCCACCTGCGCAACTGCATCGTCACCGACAACTTCGCAGGTGCCATCCGCATGAAGGGTGCGGGCATCTTCTGCGACGGGGCCACCTCGACCATCGAGGGCTGCTTCGTGCTCAACAATACCGCCACAAGGGGCAGCGGCATGCAGCAACTGCAGGAGTTTGCCGGCGGTATGTTCATGTACGAGGGTACTTGCTTCAACTCGCTCTTCGCCAAGAACTACGCCCACGGCTCCGGCGGCGGTGTGGGCTTCTGCGTAGGGCGCTTCTATAACAATACCATCGCCTACAACACTTGCCGCCTCAAGGAAGCCACGCCTAACAGTAGCGGTACGTCGGTAGAGGTGGAGGCCGGCGGCGGCATCGCCCTGGCTACCAACTCCGCCCCGAACCTGTTTATAGCCAACACCATCATCTACGGCAACAACGGCATGGCCATCCGCGACCGCGACGGACAGACAAGTGGTAGCACCACCTTCAACCAGGTGAACAGCATCAACCCCTTCCTCAACTGCTACATCCAGTCGGCGACCACCATCAGCACCACCAACGAGGCCAGCCAGAAGAACATCATCAACTGGACGGAGGAAGACCCAACCCACTTCGGCATTGGCAACACCTTCCTGAACGGTGTGGCGGCATCGGCTGCCAACTCGCCCTTTGTCGCCGACGTGGAAGGTACGTTCGGTGATGCTGCCGACAACAACGACTTCCGCCTCACCAGCAAGAACCCCAACTGCGTGAACATGGGCACGGAGGCCTTCGCTGGAAACTTCAAGATTGCCCTTATGCGTAAGCGCAACTGGAGTGAGACCCAGGTTAACAATCAGTTCATCTACAAGAGCGTGGCTGCTGCCGTACTCCCCGACAACGACGTGGCCTTTGCCGACCGTATCCAGGACTGCGCCATCGACATCGGAGCCTACGAGTACGACGGTACGGTGGATATCGAGCCCGACCTGACGCAGGAGGGCAAGGCCATCTTCTACGTGTCGCAGAACGGTGCAGGCAAATCGACGGGCAACAGTCCGGAGAATGCTGCTTGTTCGATGAAACTGCAGAAGATTCTCGATGCTGCCGGACGCTGGCGCTATGCCGCCAGATACTTGGATGATGCCAAGAACGTGACGAACTTCACCAAGGCGGTGCTGACCCGCGAACTGACCACACAAGGCGTAATAGCCGAGGGTGCCGATGCCACCGAGGCCCTCAACGCCCTGAAGGACCGCCAGGTCATCGTCAAACTGGCAGGTGACGATGCAAGTGCTCCCAGAGGCTTCGCATACAGTCCCACCCGCAGTACGGAGACGGAACCGAATATCGAGGAGAATATCCTGCTCTATTCCTTCATCGTTCCCCGTGGTGTTCAAGTTCTTGGCGGCTACACCGAGGATGAAAAACTGAAACTGGCAGACCAACGCTCCGAGGGCGAGGATGCCACGGCCACCTGGCCGGGCTTCAGCGACGAGACGCGCGACCCGCTGGGCTATCCCACCCGACTGAGTGGCATCATCTACAACGAACAGACAGAGACCGAGGGTAACGTGTTCCACGTCGTCACCTTTACGGAGAACCTGTTCAGCACCGAGGAGATACTCTACGAGGAAGACGGCCACAACCAGCAGTCGGGCCAGCTCAGCATCTTCAACACGGAGGCCGACCGTGCCGTTGTTGACGGTGTGTTCATCCAAGACGGCTATGCCTCAGGCACCGATGGCGAGAATCGCATGGGCGGCGGTGCCATAGTAACCGATTTTGCTCATGTGCGCAACTGCATCGTCGAGGGCAACGAGGCTGTCGATTACGGCGGTGGTCTCTACCTGCAGCCAGCTGCACTGGTCAGCGGCAGCATCATCAAGGACAACACTGCCAACGAGGGCGGAGGACTCTATATAAAGCCGGCCGACGGTAGCGAAGCCAAGCCTAACGTACACCTCTATACCAGCACCGTCTTCAACAATACGGCCACGTTGTCGGGCGGTGGCATTTCCTACTCAACCGACTCCGAAGGTCATCCCAACCTGATAGCAAACTCGTGTGCCTTCTGGCACAACTCGGCCAACGACCTGGCCAACGTGGCGGGCTCGTTCGATGCCATGACCTTGGGGACTACGGTGGGGGCCGGTTCCTACCCCTTCAACTACTGCGGCATCGAGAACAGCCGCGTGACGGGTGTCAACAACCTGCTGCTGCCCACCATCGACGGCGAGGGCGTGCGCTGGAACCACCACGACCGCTACGAGGACGGCGACCTGGACGGCAGCATCCTCTATGTGCCCATCACCCTGTCATCCATCCTCTCCCGCGCCGGTATGCCCTACAGCGACCTGACAACCGCACGCAATGCCTATCCGACATTGGAGACGGAAGACCTGTCGCGCATGAAGCGCATGGACCAGGATGCCGATGAGTACATCATCATGGCCACGATAGACGGCAGCAACACCGTGACCCGTGTAGCCAAGAACAACGACTTCATCGACATGGGTGCCCGAGTGCTCAACCGCTCCTTCGAGGTGCAGGTGCAGGAGCAATACATCATGCGCCGCCTATTCGTGGCCAAGACTGAGAACCTGCCAGACCCGCAGCAGCTGGAATACCTGCAGGAGAACGAGAACACCGATGCCCTCTCGATGATGTACCGCCAGATGGGCTCGTCGTTTGCCAACCCGTTCCACCGTCTGGGCGACGCCTTGGACTACATCATGGATGTGCGCAAACGCTATACCGAGGATGTGAATGGCACCCGTACCTATCCCTATCGTGACACCCGCTTCGAGGTGTTCGTCAGCGAGGGTGAGTTCTACCCCTTCCGCGATGCCTACGGCCATCAGGGCAGCGCCCGCACCAACACGTTTGTCATCCCAGAGGGTGTCACCGTGGTGGGCGGCATACAGGTAGATGCTTCCACCACCGACCACTACTACTGTCAGGAGGGCTACGGCGAGAGCGGCAGTGCCACTGTCATCGTCCCGACCACAGGCGGCGGCGACATCACCCTCAACGGAGCCACCACACAGGCCATCCGCGACACCCGCGAGCGGCACGACTACAACGGCAACAATGTATTCGAGCCGTGGGAGATGAAGACCCTCTCGAAGCTCATGGGCAATGCCGTGGATGCCAACTCCGAGGGCACCACCAACGTCTATCACGTCATCACCTGCCTGGCCGACGAGGACCAGGTGGGGAAACTGCCTACGATGTATAGCGACGACGACTGCCTGACACCCATCACCCTGGACGAGTCAACGCTCTCCACCACCAGTGATACCCGCCAGACGCAGCTGCTGTCGTTCCTCACCAAGGAGAGCGAGGCCAGCAAAGACCGCCGCACCATCATCCTCGACGGCCTGCAGATTACCGGCGGCCATGCCAACGACATCGAGGAGGATCATGCCGTCTATCGTGAGGCTATGGTGAAGGAAGAGAATGAGACATCGGATGAGTTCTCTGCCCGTCAGGGCCGTCAGAACGCCACGCAGCTCACCTACTTCCGTGGCGGCGGCATACTGGTGGAGGGCAACTGGGACAGCGGATTCCTGAATCAGGGTAACCTGCCAGAGGTGCTGGGTGTTGCCAAGCGCGACATCCCGCTCATCGTCATGAACTGTGAGTTCCAGAACAATCAGGCGGGCAACGGCGGAGCCATCTACAGCAACGGCACGCTCTATATCGTGGGCAGCCACTTCACGCAGAACCTGGCCATGGGCCCGCAGACCACCAACGACCAGAAATTTATCCCCTGGACGGCGGGGGGTGCCATAGCCACCAACTACGGCTGCAACGTGTGGAACACACTCTTCGACAACAACGAGGCACGGCGTGGTAACTATTCCATTCTGGGCTATGACGTTAATCCACGCAACAACTCCGGTATCACCAATGCCGATGCCCGTCAGGGATCGGGCGGTGTCATCTCCTCATCAGAGACCAGCGTCGTGCGCATGGCCAATTGCGACGTAGTGAAAAACAAGGCCTTGCAATATCCCGCCATCTACAACTTCTACGACAACGGGCTGCGCACACAGAACCCCGACCGCTACGGCCCCGGCCACCACTTCGCCATCAACACCCTGTTCTGGGGCAACGAGGTACCCGACGAATACAAGAACATGGAGGTGGCCATCGCCAATGGCGAGTCAGCTCCGGGTCTGCGCAAGCGCTACCATGTGGCCAACTTCGGACCATCGCACAACCAGGAGGTGCTCTACTTCTCAGCCTACGAGGACGGCTTAGGCCTCGAGCCTACGCTGCCCGTCAGCGACGCTGCCCGCAAGGCGCAGAGGGAGACGGTCTTGGAAGAGAGCGCACTGCCCACCATCAAGACAGGAACTTTCTTCGGCAACAACTTCACCACCTACAACAACAACCAGCATATCAGCAGCATCAACACCGCTGCCGACGGTCCTTACTTCGTGCAGCCCTCGAGCATTGCCGGCATCGACGGCTACATGCAGAACGCCGACTGGCTGGTGAGCCGTCTGAATGCCCTCATCGACAACGGCTGGAGCTATCTGAAACAGCAGGTTGACCAGCCCAGCGTGACTTCTACGCTGCTCACCACACAGTTCTTTAAGCCAGGTGATGCCGCAACCTACAACTATACTTCCAATCCTGCCCTAAACGGTAAGGATGGTTTCAGCGGAGCCGGATTCTACAACACCTACTCCAAGGATGTGTACGACCGTTTCCACGGCATCGGTTTCAATGACATCCTGCCCTTAGCCGACGAGGACTATATGAAGTACACGCGCGAGAGCGTGGGCGGCACCTACAACATGCGCCGCATCTCCACCCACCCGAAGGTGGGCGAACAGAAAGTCTATGTCGATATCGGCATCTACGAGTATCAGTACATCCAGCTGTCATCGCTCGGCAGTGAGGTCGATGTGGTCTGGGTAGGTCCCAACGGCACGGGCGACGGCAGCACGGCCAAGAACTGTGCCAACGACCTGCAGACGGCCATCGAGACGCTGCTCTTGAGCCGCAACGGCCACGACAAGATGGTGAAGATGATTGGTGGCACGCAGGATGAGCCGGCAGAGTTCAGCCCCGTGAACACCACCACCAACGGCAAGCTGGCCTTCTTCGTGAAAGTGCCCACCGACGATACGGGTGTCTCTATTCCCTCCGGCATCAGCGTGGACCATGCATTAGGCATCAAGAGCCTTACCATCCGTGGCGGCTACAGCGCCAGCACACCCGACGACAGCGATGGCGAGGAACTGCGCGACGTGGAGCAGTACCCCGTGGTGTTGAAGATGTCGCACCTCAGCGGCTATACCGACGACCAGCTCGACCACCTCTTCGTCGTGGAGGACGCACAGCAGCGCGAGACCTACCGTAACTACATCAGCGACCGCAACACCTCGTTTGTCAACCGCGCAGTGCCCGTCATCCTCGATGGCCTCACCTTCGAAAACAGCTATGCCAAGGAACGCACCAGCGGCGACGACATCAACGAGGGCGGCGCGGCCATCTACTATGCCCAGCAGTTCTACCGCACGGATAAGAGCGGAACGCAAAGCGGCACCCTGCAGGCTGCCGACGAGCCGAAGCTGACGATAAAGAACTGCATCGTGCGCAACTGCGGCCACACCGAGAGCGGACAGGTGCCGGCTGTCCTGGTCAAAGATGGCGGCGGCGATGCACTGGTAGTCAACTCCCTCTTCCACGGCAACCAAGGCAATCCCTTGGAGGCTGTCGGCACCAGCGTGGTCAACAGCACCTTTGCACGCAACGGCGGACATCTGAAACTGTCCGGCACATCGCAGCTCCACAACTCCATCATCTGGCAGGACAACGGCGGCAGCGGCACACAGTACGAAGGCGTCTCTTCCGGCACCGACATGACCTATAACGCCATCATGGGCTATACGAATACCGACGAGACACAGGACAACCATAACATCGCACTGACAGCTGCAGACGGCGACATGTTCACCGGTCCCAACTTCGTGGATCCTGACAATGGCAACTTCCATATCAATGTCAGCAACCGCGTACTCGGCAGAGCCAGCAAGGAGAAATACTGCGACCTTGTGCCCTATTTCGCCACCTATCCCGACTATGCCAACAACAACACAGACTCGTGGAGCAACGAAGGAGAGGCTGGGAAATATGCCGTACAGCGCACTGCCACCAATGCCTTGGGCGAGACCGTCACCTACTGGTTTCACTCCGTGCAGCGCGCTGCCGCTGCCACGCTCTCCGATGCTCAGATAGCAGCCAAGTCCGCAGGGTCGACGGCCTACACGGAAGCAGAGCTGGGCGGTGTGGCCCGACTGCTCGGCAACGGTATGGAGCGCGGAGCCTACGAGAGCGATGCCGTCCTGCAGCGTGTGCTCTATGTGGCCGGCGACGGCGGCGATTTGGTGAAGGACGGTACCGACTGGGAGAAGACATACGCCGTCAGCGACTTGCAGACGGCTGTCGATGTGGCTTCGGTCTGGTATCTGATGAACAACAGTCAGCGTGCATACGTTTTTGTCAAGGGAGACGATGTCCCCGTCCCGGCTCTGACGATGCGCGACGGTGTCTCCGTCTACGGCAGTCTCCCCAAGGGGTTCTTCGGTGAAGCGGAGAAGACGGACGGCAGCTATAGCGATGCTGCCATATCACAGTACATACGGCGCGTGGAGGCCAACCGCCATGGCATCGCTGCGAAGGGAGTCAGCAGCAATACCGTCCGTGGACTGTCGGCTGCCGATGGTGCCACGTTCAACGAAGGTTTCCTGCTCGACGGCTTCTGGATTACCGCAAACGGCAGCCAGACGTCACCCGTGGTGTCGCTCAACCAGCCGGGCAGTGCCGTGAAGGGATGCGTCATCGCCGGCAACACGGTGACGGGCGGTCAGCCGGTGGTCAGCGTGCAGCAGGGACTGCTCTACAACTCGCTCGTCTATGGCAACGATGCCGCAACGGCAGTGACCATAGGCACCAACGGCTACTCGCTGAACAATACCGTCGTGACAACCAATAGCGGTCAGACTGCCGTCAGCGGAACAAACGTGCGGAACACCATAGCTGTCGATGGCGGTACGCAAGGCAACATGTTCGCTCTTTATCTTGCAGCCCGCAATGCCTACACCCTGCCCACCTATCTCACCGAGTGGCAACCCTATCACTATCAGCTGCACGAACTGAGCACGCTCATCAACAGCCGCGAGGAGACAACTGATGTCAACACTTGGCTGCCTGCCGCGCTACAGGGATATGTCAACTTCAGTCACGACCGCGACGTGCTGGGCAACCCGCGACGCATCGGTTCTGCCGTAGACCATGGATGTTTCGAGACATGGAAGATTGCCGAAGCTACCATCGAGGCCACCGACGAAACCGACACCGAATACGACAGCAACTATGGAGGCCATCTGTACCCACACGCAGGCAGTACGGTCTATGTTGGCGACGGGGGCAACCTGCTCTTCCAGCAAGGACGCTTCTCTGACAGCAATCCTGTCAGCCCGGCCTATCTGCTCGTACAGCAGGGCGGCTCGGTCTATGGGCAGGGCAACACGTTACGACTGCCCTACGTGGCGATAGAGAAGACACTCACCGGCCGCTACGGACTCTGTGCCGTGCCATACGCCTACCGCACGGGTAACACCATCACCATAGCTGACGACAATGGGTACCCCAAACAGACAGCGACAGCGTACAGCCACTTCGTCTACGACGGACAGGCACGCTCTGCTTACAACTATGTGCCCAAGACTACCGACTCCGGCTGTTGGCAAACTGCCGAAACAGCACTGGGGGCTAATAAGGGATGGCTCATCGACCGTGGCGATGCTACTGCTGCCACAAGGCTGCGCTTCACCGACTGGGCTGACACCAACGGCGAATACATCTATACCGAAGGGGCCGACGAGAACGGCAACACCGACAAGACCGTCACCCTCACGCAGTATAACAGCAACGCTTTGGACGCAGACAGCAAACCCCTCTTCACCCGCCAGGAGAACATGGGCTGGAACCTTGTAGGCATGCCCTTCTTAGTGAGCAACTATGCCACCTATGGCGACGGACAAGACTACCAGATGAACATACCGCATGTCATCTACGGCATCAATGAAGCCACCGGTAATTTCTCTACTGAGCAGTCATGGACAGAGGGGGCATCACTCAACGTAGGCAACGCCTTCTTCACCCAGACGGCAGCGATAGGCGACAGTGAGACGCTGACCTTCCGTCTGCCGGTATATACCGCCTCGGCGGCAGCTCCCGCACGACAGCAGATAGCCATCGCTCAAATGGAACCTGAAACCTCATCCTCCCTTCCCTTCAGGGGAGGGCTGGGGGAGAGGCTGAACCCTTACCCCTCCGATGTCGTCGATGTCTATCCCCAACCGGAAGCAGACACACGGATGGACTATCATTTGGGCACGGACGGCCTGAAGTGGATGAGTTTCACAAGTGAGGCAGCACAGATTTACGTCTATGGAGATGCAGGCGTACGCATGTCGCTGGCTTCGGAGGCTCCCGTTGATGCCGACATTCCGTTGGGTGTTGTTATCCCCGAGGCAGGCTCTTGGCTCATCAGCCTGCCCTCTGCCGAGGCATACAGCGACTGTTCGGCAGTGTGGGTCATCGACCGGCTGACAGGAACCTCCACCAACCTGCTCCGCGACAACTTCATCCTCAACACAAACCGGACCGGCGACATCCCCGACCGACTCTTCCTTCGCTTCAATGGATCCCCCATAGAGGACCATGCCGCAGGTCAGACCCCGCCCCGTGTCTTGAAAGTCATCGTGCGCAACGGACATTGCCCCCTGAAACCTGAAACTTGGAACCTGAAACCTGAAACTTGCACCGACACCCTCATCGAGGTCTATAATGCCGGCGGTCTCCCCGTTTGCAAGGGAACAGTATCCGATGTCCTCCGTCTCCGTCTGCCCGACGGTGTCTATATCATCAAAGCAAGAACCCTTGACCTTTGACCTTAGACCTTTGACCTTAGACCCCTTCCCTTTAGGGGAGGGCTGGGGGTAGGCTACCCTTAGACCGATGTCGTGTAAGCGGCGAATAACTCCTCACTTTCGTCCATAAAAATGTATCTACTCGTCTCATATTCGTCCATAAAAATGTAATCCACATGTTCATATTCGTCCATAAAAATGTTAAAACAACACGTTTATTCGTCCATAAAAATGTAAAATGCTTGTATAATTCATTGGGAATATGTATCTTTGCCGCACAATTGTATTAAAGGAAGAATAGAAATGAAGAGAGCACTTTATAATTCACTGTTAACCTGGAAAGAGTCTCCCCGCAGGAAACCTCTGATATTGGAGGGTGCCCGCCAAGTGGGGAAGACTTGGTTGCTGCAAGAGTTCGGAAGAAATGAATATGAGAACATGGTCTATATCAATTGCTCAGAACAAGAATATGCCAAGACTCTGTTTCTGGACGACTTGGTTCCCAATCGCATTCTCCGTGATATAGTTGCCAACACAGGGCAGCGTATTACTCCGGGTAAAACTCTGATTTTCTTTGACGAGATACAAGATTCGCCAAGGGGGATAACCTCATTGAAATATTTCTGCGAGGATGCTCCGGAACAACATGTTGTGGTGGCAGGTTCTTTGTTGGGTGTTGTGCATCATCCGGATGAATCATATCCGGTAGGCAAAGTTAATATGTTAAGGCTGTACCCGTTGACTTTTGATGAGTTTATTTGGGCTAAAAGCAATGCAATGCTCGTAAAGACTGTCAAAGACTGTGAGTGGGAGTCGTTCTCAGCCATTGATCATTATTTGAAAGACCTGCTTCGACAATATTTCTATGTCGGAGGAATGCCCGAGGCTGTATTGGAATGGGTTACAACAGAGGACGTGCTCAACGTCCGTGAAATACAGAACAGGATTCTTGTATCCTATGCTAACGACATTTCCAAGCATGCGGGAAATGATACGGAACGCGTCAGAATGGTGTGGAACAGCATACCGGCGCAGTTGGCAAAAGAAAACAAAAAGTTTATTTATGGAGCCGTCCGTAAAGGTGGCCGGGCCAAAGATTTTGAACTGGCAATCCAGTGGCTGGTTGATGCCGGATTAACCTACAAGATCCATCGGTGCAATTCTCCGGAACTGCCTTTGAAGTTTTATGAAGATTTTGATGCCTTCAAACTTTACCTGCTTGATGTCGGGCTTTTAGGGGCATTGAGTCAAGTCCCTGCAGGTAAGATGTTGGTGAATAATGATATCTTCAAGGAGTATAAAGGGGCATTTTCCGAGAATTATGTATTGGAACAATTGGTTTCTTCTAAAAATATCGGCGTTTATTATTATTCCAAGGAGAATTCCAGAGTTGAAGTCGATTTCCTTGTGCAGACCCGTGAGCGAGTGATTCCCATAGAGGTTAAGGCTGAGGAAAATGTGAAAAGCAAGTCGCTTTCTCAGTTTGTCCGAATAGATCACGCCGATAAGCACCTGAAGGGCTTGCGCTGCTCCATGAAGCCATATATCGCCCAGGAATGGATGGAAAATATCCCGCTTTATAGCATAAAGGCATACATTGATAAAGAGAATGAAGCTCAAAGTTAAGTTTCGGCATTGGTGGATTTCAAACTTTTTTATATATTGGGTACCCCCGCCGTTCATGAGAATTGCGGGGTATTTCTTTCATTTTATGATTTAACCCCAACCGGTCTTAGAGATTTGGAATAAAGCCCTTGTGGATAATCCTCCGAGCTCTGCTTGCCGAACTGATTAACCTTAGACCTTTGACCTTAGACTTTTGACCGATCTCTTCTGACCTTTGACCTTAGACCTTTGACCGTCCCGCCCCCTTCCCTTTAGGGAGGGGCTGGGGGTAGGCTGAACCTTAGACCTTAGACCTTTGACCGATCTCTTCTGACCTTTGACCTTTGACCTTAGACTTTTGACCGATCTCTTCGGACCTTAGACCTTTGACCTTAGACCCCTTCCCTTTAGGGAGGGGCTGGGGGTAGGCTGAACCTTCAGGGTGCCAAACCGGTGCCGAAAATGAAAAAACGACCTCCTTTGCTCTGCTTTTTGTTTTTTTAACGGCCTGTTTCTGCGTTTTTTCGAATATTTTTTGTAAATTCGCGCCGCATTTTAAATAGAAAGGTTCGTATAATGAAGACAAAACTATATGAAGTGGCCGGACACCGGCTGTCAGTGACCGGCGACGAGAGCATCTTCACGCTGATGAAAAACTATGAGCCGTTTGCCGTTCCCGACGACGGAAAGACACCGCTCGTCCGATTGACAGCCGACGATTCCAATCGGGATTCCAATCGGGAAAGCGACGCAGAGAACGGTGCCACATTCCCCGAGGGTTTCACCGAGGAGATGCATCAGGATGACGAGGGAACCGAAATCATCTTCGGTCATGCCGACGGACAGCCCGTGTTCGTGTTCCGCTGGAACGGCGTGACAGCCGGATGGGTCGTCTGCTCGGAAGATTTCTGCGAGGGCAGGCTCCACCTGACAGGCCGGATGCGCAAGTCCGCCATCGACAATTCCATGATGGTGCTCTACGCCCTGGCGACAGCCGACAAGGGAACCGCCCTTTTCCATGCCGCTGTGGTGAGCCACGGAGGACGCGGTTTTATGTTTCTGGGCAAGAGCGGCACAGGCAAGAGCACCCACGCCCGTCTGTGGCTGAAACACATCGGCGACACCGAACTGGTGAACGATGACAATCCGGTGGTGCGCAACGGGGTGGTTTATGGATCGCCCTGGAGCGGAAAGACCCCATGCTACCGCAACGTGAGTTTTCCCGTTGGAGGCATCGTGCTGCTCAGCCAAGCTCCCTACAACAGGATAGAGCCCCTCAAGAGCATCGCGGCATACGCGGCTCTCGTATCTTCCATCAGCGGCATGCGGTGGAACAGACATATCGCCGACGGACTTCACGACACCGAGAACACGCTGGTTTCCACCGTGCCGATATGGCACTTGGAGTGTCTGCCCGACGGAGAGGCTGCCATATTGTGCCAAATGACCATTGACAACTATGCCGAGCGACATTGAGATATTGGAGGAGGTGACACGACTCGTGAACGAAGGCGTGTGCGTGACATTGCCCATCAAGGGGCAGAGTATGCTGCCGTTCATCATCGGCGGCAGCGAAAGTGTGGTGTTGCAGAAACCCATCGACCCCAAGGTCGGCGACATCGTGTTGGCTTGGGTCAACGGTTGCCGCTATGTGGTGCACCGCATCATCCGTATCGAGGGCGACAGTGTGACACTCATGGGCGACGGCAATGTGGCGGGTACGGAGCACTGTACCCTTGCCGACATCAAGGCCCGGGCCACCCACGCGGTGGCTGCCAATGGGCAGAAACGCGATTTGTATAACCGAAGGCGCACCGTTGCCGCAAGACTGTGGTATCGGCTGCGTCCCGTAAGAAGATATTTATTGGCAATTTACAGACGATTATGAAACTGAAAAAAGGATTCGTATTGCGCGAGGTATTCGGCGAGAAAGTGATTTTGGGCGAAGGTATCGATGCCGTCAATTTCGGCAAGTTGTTGGCTCTCAACGAGACCGCCGCATATATGTGGGAAATGGCCTCCAAGATGGGAGACTTCACCGTCGAAGCCCTGGCCGAGGGACTCTGCAAGGAGTACGATGTGACACCCGAAGTGGCCCACAGGGATGTGACGGCCATCTTGGAGGAATGGAGGCAATTGGGCGTGGCTGAATGAAGTATGCGGTTTGGCTGTGGCACAACACGCGGGGTATCCGCCTGAACACAGCGGTGCGCATTGTGGCGGGTGTCGCCCAGGTGGTGCTCGGACTGCTGACGGTCTGGCTCAGCAAGCGCTTCATCGACGAGACCATCCGCACGGGCAGCCGCGACGATGTGGTGCGCATGGTCTTGTGGCTGGTGCTCGCAGTGACAGGCGAAATCCTATTGCGCCAGCTGGTCTTCTACTTGGGCACTCAGGCCGACACGCGACAGCGTAACCGGCTCCGCCTGCGCATGTTCGGCAACCTGTTCCGCCGTCGCCTCTACGACGACAGCGTGTTGCATTCGGGCGATGTCGCCTCACGCCTGGCCAAGGACATCGAGGTGGTTTGTGCTGCCTCCACCGACGTGTTGCCCCAGCTGATTGTTACGGGATTGCAACTTTGCGGTGCTTTCCTGCTGATGCGTTGGTTTGACGCACGGCTGGCCTGGGCAATTCTCCTGCTGTCGCCTCCGGCCATTGTTTTCGGCAAACTCGTGACCCGCAAACTGCGTCACATGACACTCGACATACGCAACGACGAGAGCCACATCCAGATGCAGGTGCAGGAGGGGATGGAGTACAATGCCGTGCTTCGCTCCCTCGGCAGCGAGGCATGGGTGACCGACCGGCTTGCCATGTTGCAGGAACAACTCCGGGGCAACGTGATGCGGCGGGCGAGGTTCACTGTCGTCACACGCTTCTTTCTGGCCTGCGTCTTCGGACTTGGATATATGCTGGCCTTCGTCTGGGGCGGTCTGCAGTTGCGTGCGGGAGTGATTACCTTCGGTGTGATGACCTCGTTTCTCCAACTTGTGGGCAAGATACAGCACCCGCTGCTCCAGATGCTCAACATGATACCGGTGCTGATACACTCCACCGCAAGCATCGACCGCTTGGAGGAATTGGAGGTGGAGGAGGGGACCGATCGGCAGTCGCCTGCGGAGGGGAGTGCGAATGCTGCACCACGGGGCTGCATCGTCTTTCGCGATGTCTCCTTCCGCTATGCCAAGGGCGACCGCGAGATTCTCTCGCGTTACACGCACGTGTTCGCTGCGGGCAGCAAGACCGCCATACTCGGCGAGACGGGAGTGGGCAAGACCACGCTTTTCCGTCTCATTCTCGGCTTCATCACTCCCTCCGAAGGCAGGGTGGATGTAGGCGGCACGGTCTCGTTTGTACCTCAAGGCAATACGCTGATGAGCGGCACCGTGCGCTACAACCTGCTTCTGGCCAAACCCGATGCAACCGACGAGGAACTGAAGGCGGCACTCCACAGCGCCTGTGCGGATTTTGTGGGTGACCTGCCCGCCGGACTTGACACCGAATTGGGCGAAAGGGGAGGGGGACTGAGCGAAGGACAGGCCCAGCGCATCGCCATCGCCCGGGGTCTGCTCCGCGACTCCGACATCCTCTTGCTCGACGAGATAAGCAGCGCGCTCGACGAACCCACCGAGCGGGAACTTTGCCGAAGGCTTTTCAGTGCATGTCCCCACAAGACCATGCTGTTCATCACCCATCGTCCTGCCGTCAGCGAACTCTGTGACAACGTTGTCAGGATTGACAAACTGTCATAACAAATTTCCATTAATCAAGAATTTGAGAATTTGAGAATTTTCTACTGTGATTTCAAGGTTCACGGTTCCAGGTTCAAGAAAGAGAATAATTCTCCAATTCTCTAATTCTTGATAAAAATAAGAATCTTCGCGTTCTGGGGATGCAAGCGGCAAAGCGATATTAATGGATAAATTCATGGCCAATTACATGGGAATTATATGTTCAAAGACACTGGTGATATGCCCATAATTCTGAATTTTTGAGATTGGGTATGACATTTTTTTTGCAAACGGATTTCCGAAGTTCGGAAAACGCTTTGAGCGTACTCAATTGGATTTCCGAAGTTCGGAAAACGCTTTGAGCATACTCAATGGAGTTTCCGAAGTTCGGAGACCGATTTGCACAGTCTCGTCCCTGTCAAAGAAAATCCCCGGTCGCAGTGTCCTCACGGACAGCTGCCACCGGGGAAATCTGTGTTTACGCCTCAGTCCTTACGGACGAGAGGGCAGAGATTAGAAGCTTTCGTCGATGATGACGTCGTCGAAGCCGAGGGCTTCAGCCGAGTCTCCTTCCAACGGGTCACCGAAGCCTACTGATGCGGCCAACCGGGTAATCCGGAGAGGAACGCAGATTGGGGGAGGTATTTGGAGCGAAAAAGAGCGAAAATCGGACGATTTTGCATATTTTCCTCCGAAAAATTTCGCACATTCAAAAAAAAACGGCTATCTTTGCATGTCAAAAAAATCAGACATCACTAAACGAAACACAGATGAGCCGTAAAGAAGATTCCCCGAAGCCGGAGGTTCGTCACTATGATGACGGCACTGCCTGCGTAATGCGCAAGACGGTGGTATATACCGAACTGCGCTTCTACCAGCGCAGCGATGTACTCTATCAGTTAACGCAGGTGTTCTGCCAACGTTTCCTGCCACGTTATGGCGACCGCACGGTCGATCAGATGGTACAGGCGGCACGCAGCACCAAGCAGAATATTGCCGAAGGCAGCACCGACGGCCAAACGAGCACCGAGACCGAACTGAAACTGTTGGGCATAGCGCGCGGCAGCAACCAGGAACTGCAGGAAGATTACCAAGACTACCTGAAACGCAAGAATATGTCGGAGTGGTTTGGCAAAAACGAACGCTTCGAGAAACTGCACAGATTCTGCAAAGAGCACACCCATTGGGAGGATTTCCAGTCGCTGGTCGTTCGCATGAACGACGAGGAACTGGCCAACATGGCCCTCTGCCTCTGTCACCAAGTGGACAAGGCGATGGCGAAGTATATGGAGCGCAAGGATCGAGAGTTCACCACTGAGGGCGGCATACGCGAACGTATGACCGCCGCCCGGCTCGACCAACGCGAGACCCAACGCCAGACCATCGCCCGCCAGGAGGCCGAGATACAAGCCCTCTGCGCAGAAATCGCCCGGCTCAAAGAGCTCCTCGCTGCCGCCGGCATCAAGTAGGTCGCCCGGAAACTCCGGAAGGCCCGGAAACTCCGGAAAGCCCGGAAACTCCGGAAGGCCCGGAATCTCCAGAATCTCCGGAAGGCCCGGAAACTCCGGAAAGCCCGGAAACTCCGGAAACTCCGGAAAGCCCGGAATCTCCGGAAGGCCCGGAATCTCCGGAAACTCCAGAAACTATCCAATGCAGATTGCAAAAAGTTCAAAATTCCCGACAAATAGGGCTGAAAGCGGAAAATTTCGGTCGAATTCGGGAACGGAGACAAAAAAAATGTGTATCTTTGCAGCAGATAATACAGTTTTCAATTCAATCAAGCATAGGAAGCTCAAAATAGTATATGTCCAAGAGGATAGGAATAGATATCGGTTCCACGACCCTGAAAACCGTAGTCATCGATGACGAAAACAAGGTCGTTTTCAAGAACTACGACCGCCACAATGCAGCCGTACAGCCCAAGTTGGCCGAAGTGTTGGCCAAGATGCGTACCGTCGTCGGCGACGGCGAAGAGGTGAGGGTTCACCTCACGGGCAGTGTGGGCATGGGTGTGGCCGAAGAGCTGCATTTGCCCTTCGTGCAGGAAGTGGTGGCAGCCACCAAATACATCGCGGCACTCCATCCCGAGGTAGCGACGATGATAGACATAGGCGGCGAGGATGCCAAGGTGGTCATCTTCCGCGACGGCAAGGCCGACGATTTGCGCATGAACGGCAACTGTGCCGGCGGCACAGGTGCTTTCATCGACCAGATGGCCGTGTTGCTGGGTGTGCCCGTGACCGACCTCAACGACCTTGCCATGCAGGCCACGCATATTTATCCCATCGCCTCGCGCTGCGGTGTTTTCTGCAAGACCGATATCCAGAATCTCATCGCCAAGAACGCCACGAAAGCCGACATAGCGGCCAGTATCTTCCACGCTGTGACGATACAGACGGTGATAACGCTGGCCCACGGCTGCAAGATGGAGACGCCGCTGCTCTTTGTGGGCGGCCCGCTGACCTTCATCCCGGCGCTCAGAAAAGCCTTCATGGAATATCTCAAGATAGGGGAGAACCAACTCGTGCTGCCGCCCGACAGTCAGCTCATTCCGGCCTACGGGTCGGCCTTGAGCGAGGGCGGGGAGAGTTACTCTCTGGACGAACTCATCGCCAAGACGGAAGCCCTGGGAAACTCGAAGAGAGACTTCACCCACAGGCTGGAGCCTGTCTTTGCGAGCCGGGAAGAATACGACGAGTGGCTGCGCCGCAAGTCGGCCTACCGCATGAAACGGGTCGAGTGGAAGCCCGGCACGATGCGTGTCGTTTTGGGCATCGACTCCGGTTCGACGACAACCAAAATCGTGGCCCTCACGCCGCAGAACGAACTGCTCTTCAGCTACTACCGCGTGAACGAAGGCAATCCCATTCTGGCCGTCAGCGAAGGCTTGAAGCAGCTGCGTGACGAAGCTGCCGCCCACGGAGCACAGATTGTCGTCACGGGTTCCTGTTCGACGGGCTACGGCGAAGACCTCATCAAAGCGTCCTTCCAGTTGGACTACGGCATCATCGAGACGATGGCCCACTATGTGGCTGCCCGTCAGATTACGCCCGAGGTGTCGTTCATACTCGACATCGGCGGTCAGGACATGAAGGCGATGTATGTGGACAACGGCACCATCACGCAGGTGGAAATCAACGAAGCCTGTTCGTCGGGATGCGGTTCGTTCATCTCCACCTTTGCCACAAGCCTGGGCTACACGGTGAGCGACTTTGCGCGTGCGGCCTGTGAAAGCCGCGAGCCCTGCGACCTCGGCACGCGCTGTACGGTGTTTATGAACTCGAAGGTAAAACAGGTGCTGCGCGAAGGAGCCACCCTGCCCGACATCGCGGCAGGACTGTCCTACTCCGTCATCAAGAACTGTCTCTACAAGGTGCTCAAACTGAAGAGCCCCGAGGTGTTGGGCAACCATATCGTGGTGCAGGGCGGTACGATGAAGAACGACAGTGTGGTGAGAGCTTTCGAGAAACTCACGGGTCGCGAGGTGTTCCGCAGCGAATTTCCCGAACTGATGGGTGCCGTGGGCTGTGCCTGCTACGCCAACGAAATACACGGACGGGAGGAAGGGCGTCCGTTGGACGACCTGCTCCATGCGGCCTCGTTCGATACAAGCCAGATACAATGCAACGGCTGCGAGAACCACTGTCTCGTGAACCGCTACACCTTTCGGAGCGGACGACGCTACTTCAGCGGCAACCGCTGCGAGAAGGTGTTCACCAACCGGGGTGACGACCGGCAGCCGGGCATCAATGCCTACCAGAAAAAGCTCGAATTCCTCTTCGGCATCGCCTCCGGGGAACAGAAGAAGTCACCGGCAGAAGGAAAAGAGACGTTGACGCTGGGCATTCCGAGGGTGTTGAACCTCTATGAGGAATTCCCCTTCTGGAAGACCCTTTTCGAGGGGTGCGGCCTCCGTGTGGAACTCTCGGGTCCCAGCACCTTCAGCGCCTACGAACGCGGAGCCCGTCAGGTGATGAGCGACAATATCTGTTTCCCCGCCAAGCTGGTCCACAGCCACATCCATGCCCTGCGCGACCTCGGGGTGGACCGTATTTTCATGCCCTACGTGGTCTTTGAGCGCGACACGGGCTTCGACGAAAACTCGTTCAACTGTCCCGTCGTGAGCGGATATTCGCAGGTGGTGAAGTCGGTGGATGCCGACGAACCCATCCCTGTGGATAGTCCCGTCATCTCGTTCCGCGACGAGAAGAAACTCTACGTGCAGTGCAGCAAGTATCTGGAAGGTCTGGGTGTCGGCCGCCGCAAAATACGCAGTGCTTTCCGTGAGGCCGTGAAGGCGTTCGACGCCTATGAGGAGAGTGTGAAGCAGACCAACCTCGACATACTCTGGAAGAGCCGTACCAAGGGAACGCCTGTCGTTCTGCTGGCGGGTCGTCCCTATCACTCGGACCCGCTCATCCAGCACAAACTCTCGGACCAGATAGCGGCCATGGGCTGCAACGTGATAACAGAGGACATCGTGCGCGGCGAGAACATCGACATCTCGGACGTACACTTCATCAGCCAGTGGAGCTACCCGGGCAGAATACTGAGGGCCGCAAAGTGGTGTGCCCGGCAGGAGGACAACATCCTCTTCATGCAGATGACGAGTTTCGGCTGCGGTCCGGATGCCTTCCTGTTGGACGAAGTGCGTGACCTGCTCCACCGATACGGCAAGTCGCTCACACTGCTGAAGATAGACGATGTGAACAATATCGGCAGTTTGAAACTGAGAGTGCGCAGTGCACTGGATTCGGCCGAGTTCAACCTGCAGACAGGAAACGCGCCCGCCAACGGTGCCGGCACGGCCAAGACACCGGCTGTGTTCCAAACGACACCCGTCTTCTCACGGGAACGGCGGAACCAGAAGATTCTGGCACCCTTCTTCACGCCCTTCATCTCGCCCCTCATTCCGGCTGTGATGGGCCGTTTCGGTTACGACATCGAGCCGCTGCCCGTTTCGGACCGCGAGAGCGACGACTACGGTTTGCGCTTTGCCAACAACGAGATATGCTATCCGGCGACGCTGATTGTGGGCGATATGGTGAAGGCTTTCCGCAGCGGGAAATACGATCCCGACCACACGTCGGTGGTTATCACCCAGACGGGCGGTCAGTGCCGTGCCTCGAACTATATATCGCTCATCAAAAAAGCCCTCGTGGAAGCCGGCTACGGACAGGTGTCGGTCATCAGTCTCTCGTTTGCCAGCGGCCTCCAAAACGAACAACCCGGCTTCAAAATCAACTGGTTCAAGGCTCTTCCGTGGGCTTTCTCGGCTGTCATATACAGCGATGTGCTCTCCAAATTCTACTATGCTGCCAAAGCACGCGAAATAGCCAAAGGCAGTGCCGACGAGATGCTGGAAGAGTACATGTCGCGCGGACGGGAGGTGCTGGGCAACGGTACGCTCGACGAGATGCGTGCACTGACCCGCGATGCCGCCCGGGCCTTCGACAGCATCTGTTCCGACCGCGAGTGTCCGAAAGTGGGTATTGTGGGCGAGATTTTCCTCAAGTTCCATCCCTACGCCCAAAAAGGACTCACGGAATGGCTCGTGGAACGTCACATCGAGGTGGCTCCGCCGCTGTTGCTGGACTTCTTCATGCAGAGTTTCGTGAACATCAAGGTAGATAAAGAAAATCACCTGACAGCGGGCGGTATGCCCGACTGGGTGCTCAAGCTCTTCTTCAGGAAGATACAGCGCGAAATCCGGGAGACGAACAGTCTGTGCAGCGGGTTCCGTTATTTCGAACCCTTCGGCAATGTGTTTGACGAAGCCGAAGAAGCCTCGAAGGTCATTACCCTCGAGGCCCAGTACGGAGAAGGCTGGCTGCTGCCGGCCGAAATCATCGGCTACCTGCGCAGGGGCATCACGCATGTGGTGAGTCTCCAGCCCTTCGGCTGTATCGCCAACCATATCGTCTCGAAAGGCATCACCAACAGCCTGAAGCGCCGCTTCCCCGAGCTCAATCTGTTGAGCCTCGATTTCGACAGCGGTGTCTCGGAGGTCAACGTGATTAACCGTCTGCTGCTCTTCACCGAGGGACTGGGTTAGTTTCAGTATTAACGGGGACGAAAACGGGGCCAATTATAAGCCCAGAACTCCGTAGAAAAGGATGCCGGCAAGGGCACAGACGAGGATGACGGGGATGGGGTGCCAGCGGAAACGGCGGCATCCGAAGAAGGTGACGAGGCAGATGGCAACGGAGAGAAGGAAGGAAAGGAGGTCGGTGCGGGGATTGGAGAAGTTCTCGACCGTCATGAGCACGAGCACGGCGGATGCCAGAAGCCCGATGATGGCGGGCCGGAGTGCGGCAAAGACGGAAGTGACCTGCCACGAACTGTGGAACCGAATCAGAATGCGCGAGACGAGGAGCATGACGACAAAGGGAAGCCAAAGCACCGAGACGGTGGCCAGCACAGAGCCGAGCACGCCGCAGACTTGGAGCGCAGCCGGGGAGACGCTGGCCTGGAGCGCTTCGTCATTCATGACGGACGTGTAGCCGACGTATGTGGCGCAATTGATGCCTATGGGACCGGGTGTCATGTTGGAGATGGCCACAATGTCGGTAAATTCCTGCTGACTGACCCATTGGTTTTTGACCACGACTTCCTGCTGGATGAAGGAAAGCATGGCGTAGCCTCCGCCGAAATTGAAGAGGCCGATATAGGAAAAGACCAGGAAAAGGCGAAGAAATATCATGTTATTAACGGGGATGAAAACGGGGACAAGTTTCAAGTTTCAAGTTTCAAGTTTCAAGTTTCAGGGTTCAAGTTTCAAGTTTCAAGTTTCAGGTTTCAGAATGCGAGCGTTTATGGCGACCGTAGAGATAGCCTGCGGTGCCGGCCAGAAGAATAATCCAAACGGGCGAAACACCGAAGAGCCAGATGAGCAGCGTGGAGAGAACGGGAATCCAGACGTTGCGCCACGAGATGCGTGCACTGCGGGCCATGGAGAATACAGGCAGGGCGATGAGAGCCACGACAGCGGGACGGATGCCACGGAAGGCGGCTTCGACCCAGCGGTTGTCGCGGAAGATGCGGAAGAAAACCGCAATGGCGAGAATACACACCAGCGAAGGCAGGACGGTGCCGAGGGTGGCCACGATGGCTCCCCGGAGACCGGCCACCTTGTAGCCGATGTGGGATGACATATTGGCCGCCATGATGCCGGGAGTGGCATTGGAGACGGCGAAGATGTCGATGAATTCCTCCTTGGAGAGCCAATGTCGGCGATTGACAATCTCGGCCTCCATCAACGGCACCATAGCGGCACCTCCACCGATGGTGAATGCGCCGATACGTAAAAAGGAGAAAAAGAGAGAGGTCAGCATACAGGTTTCAGGTTTCAGGTTTCAGGTTTCAGGTTTCAAGTTCCAAGTTTCAGGTTTCAAGTAGCCTCTCCCCAGCCCTCCCTAAAGGGAAGGGGGATGGGGTTTCAAGTTTCAGGTCAGCGTACCTTGCTGCCGGGCTTGACGGGATGTTCGAGGGCGGAGAGCGAGAGGCTGCCGTCGTAGTCCTCGGCCGAAAGTATCATGCCCTGACTCTCGATACCCTTGAGCATGCGGGGAGCGAGGTTGGCGATGAAGCAAACCTGACGGCCCACGAGTGCCTCGGGCTCGGTGTATTGTTTGGCTATGCCGGAAACGATGGTGCGGGGAGTACCCGTGCCGTCGTCGAGGGTGAACTTGAGGAGTTTGTCGCTCTTCTTGACGCGCTCGCAGGCGGTGACGGTGGCCACGCGGATGTCGAGCTTGAGGAAGTCGTCGAAAGCAATGGTGTCGGCTACGGGAGCGGGCTGCCAATTCTGTGCCTCGTTGGCCTTCTTGGTGTCGAGCAGTTTCTGTATCTGGGCCTGTATGGTCTCGTCCTCAATCTTCTCGAAGAGGAGTTGGCTGGCACCGAGAACGTGTCCTTCGGGGAGAATGTCGGTACGACCGAGCTGATCCCACGAGAAGGTCTCCATGTGGAGCATGGAGCGCAGTTTCTCGCTCGAGAAGGGCAGGAAAGGCTCGAAGGCGATGGCGAGGTTGGCCGTAATCTGGAGGGCGAGGTTGAGAATGGTCTCTACGCGCTTCATATCGGTTTTGGCCACCTTCCAAGGCTCCGTCTCGGCGAGGTACTTGTTGCCGATGCGAGCCAGTTCCATGGCCTCCTTCTGGGCATCGCGGAACTTGAAGTTCTCGAGCAGGTCCTCGACGCGGGTCTTGCAGTCGCTGAACTCGGCGAGGGTCTGACGGTCGTAGTCGGTGAGGGTGCCGAGCGCGGGCACGCGGTTGTCGAAGTATTTCTCGGTGAGTTTGAGGGCACGGTTGACAAAGTTGCCATAGACGGCAACGAGTTCGTTGTTGTTGCGGGCCTGATAGTCCTTCCACGTGAAGTCGTTGTCCTTGGTCTCGGGCGCATTGGCCGTGAGGACATAGCGGAGCACATCCTGTTTGCCGGGCATATCGACGAGATATTCGTTGAGCCAGATGGCCCAGTTGCGCGATGTGGAAATTTTGTCACCCTCGAGGTTGAGGAACTCGTTGGAGGGCACGTTGTCGGGCAGCGTGTAGTCGCCGTGAGCCTTGAGCATCGTGGGGAAGATGATGCAGTGGAAGACGATGTTGTCCTTGCCGATGAAGTGGACGATGCGCGAGGCGGGATCCTGCCACCACTGCTGCCACGACCCCCATCGTTCGGGGTCGCTGTCGCAGAGTTCCTTGGTGTTGGAGATGTAGCCGATGGGGGCGTCGAACCATACGTAGAGCACCTTGCCGTCGGCTCCCTCCACGGGCACGGGAATACCCCAGTCGAGGTCGCGTGTCATGGCGCGGGGCTGGAGCTCCATGTCTAACCACGACTTGCACTGTCCATAGACATTGGGACGCCACTCCTTGTGGTCCTCAAGAATCCACTTGGAGAGCCACTGCTGGTAGTCGTTGAGGGGGAGATACCAATTGCGGGTTGGACGCTTGACAAGAGGATGTCCGTCCTTGCTGTGGGGATTGAGCAGTTCGTCGGGCGAAAGGGTGCTGCCGCACTTCTCGCACTGGTCGCCGTAGGCGTCGAGGTTGTGGCAGCGTGGACACTCTCCGTGAATGTCGCGGTCGGTGAGGAAACGGTTCTCGCGGTCGTCGTAGAACTGGAGACTCTCCTTCTCGATGAGCTTTCCGTCGTCGTAGAGTTTGCGGAAGAAGTCGGCTGCGAATTTATGATGGATGCTGCTGGTAGTGCGGCTATAGACATCGAAAGAGATGCCGAAGTCGGCAAAAGACTGCTTGATGAGCTTGTGGTAGCGATCGACCACATCCTGAGGGGTGACACCTTCCTTGCGGGCGCGCTGGGTGACGGGCACGCCGTGTTCGTCGCTTCCGCCCACGAAGAGCACATCGCGTCCCTTGAGACGCAGATAGCGCACGTAGATGTCGGCGGGTACATAGACGCCGGCGAGGTGTCCGATATGTACGGGACCGTTGGCGTAGGGGAGCGCGGAGGTCACCAGAGTTCTTTTGAATTCATTCATGACGGTTTATCATTTTTAATAGTTCTTCTAAATATTCGCGGGAGTTGGAGAGGCGGGGTATCTTGTGCTGTCCGCCGAGTTTGCCCTTGGCCTTCAGCCAGTCGTGGAAGAGGCCTCGGGGAGCGGGGATGAGTTCCAGCCTGGAGAGGAAGATGCCCTTGTAACGTTTGGCCTCGTAGTCGGAGTTGACCTGCTGGAGGTTGTTGTCGAGGAGGTCGGCAAAAGCTTCGACATCGGCGGGTGCCTTCTCGAATTCGACAATCCAGGTGTGATGTCCCTTCTTGTCGCCTTGGGCAAAGGTGGGTGCTGCTGTGTAGTCGGCAATGACAGCACCGGTCTCGCGGCAGGTACGGGCCAGTGCCTCGTCGGCATTGCTGACCATCAGCTCCTCTCCGAAGGCATTGATGAAGCTCTTGGTGCGGCCGGTGATGCGCAGTTTGTAGGGGTCGCGCGAAGTGAACTTGACCGTATCTCCGATGATGTAGCGCCAAAGGCCGGGGGTGGAGATGACCATTGCGTAGTTGACACCCAATTCCACCTCCCACAGCGGAACGGCATGCCGCTTGGGGCTGTCGAAAGAGTCCATGGGAATGAACTCGTAGAAGACGGCATTGTCGATGACGAGCTGGAGAGAAGAATCCTCCCATGAACTCTGAATGCCGAAGAAACCCTCCGACGCATTGTAGGTCTCGAGATAGTGCATGCGAGGCGAGGGAATGAGCTTCCGATAGGTGTCTCGGTAGGGGTCGAAAGAGATGCCTCCGTGGAAGAAAACCTCCAGATTGGGCCACACCTCGGTGAGGTCTTTGGCACCCTTGGCCTCGAGGACGTTTCTGAGCACGCCCAACATCCACGAGGGGACACCGGAGAGGTTGGTCACATTGACCTCCTTCGTGGCGCTGGTGATGGCTCGGAGTTTGGCTTCCCATTCGTCCATGAGTGCTATCTGCTTGGAAGGAGTGCGTATGATGTTGACCAGCGGATTGATGTTCTGGATGAGGCAGGCGCTGAGGTCGCCGGCATGGAGGCCGTGAGCCATCGCTACAGGGGCATGAGAGCCGCCGAGGATGAGTCCCTTGCCCGAGAACATCTGCGAGTCGGGGTTGAGTCCGAGATAGATGACGACGCAGTCGGTGCCCCCGCGATAGTGGGTGCGCTGCAGGGCATCGGCGGTGACGGGAATGAACTTGCTCTTGTCGCCTGTGGTGCCTGAACTTTTGGCGAACCACTTGCAAAGTCCCGGCCAGAGGATATCTTTCTCGCCGGCGAGCATACGTTCAATCCAAGGCTTGATTTCGTCGTAGGTCGAGAGGGGTACGGCACGGCTGAAGTCGTCGGGAGTCTGAATCCTGTCGAACCCGTACTCACGTCCGAACGCCGTAGAGCGGGCACGGGAGAGGAGGAAACGCAGCTGTTCCAACTGCAACTCCCGGGCCTCGGTGGCATAACGGGCTATCTGACGTGCCCGGCGTGCAAAAGCGAGGTGATAGATGAATCTGGTGAGCGACATGCAGACGACTATTTTCGACGTGAGAAACGGCTCTTCTTCTTGCCCTCTTTGGTCTCGGTGCCGGCGGCATCGATGATTTTGCGGGCCTCTTCGTAGGTGAGCTGGTCGGCCTTGACCGACTTGGCAAGGCGGTAGTTCTTGCCATCGCAGGCGATGTAGGGACCCCAGCGACCGTTGAGTACCTGGAGGGAGGCATCCTCGTCGAAGGTCTTGATGACACGTTTGGCATCGGCATCCTGTTTTTCACGCAGCAGCTGAACAGCCTCTTCGAGGGTGACGGAGAGCGGATCCATGCCCTTGGGGAGAGACGCGTATTCCGAACCGGCATGGACGTATGGACCGTAACGTCCCACGCCTACGGCAACGGGTTGGCCGTCAAGTTCTCCGAGCGTGCGGGGCAGGTCGAAGAGACGGAGAGCCTCCTCGAGGGTGATGGTCTGGATGGACTGTCCCTTGCGGAGCGAGGCAAAGAGGGGTTTGGTTTCCTCGGAGGAATCGCCGATTTGGGCGATGGGGCCGTATTTTGAAATTTTGACGCTGACCTTGCGTCCGGACTTGGGGTCGATGCCCAATTCTCGTTCGCCGGTCTTCTTCTCGGACCTTTCGTCACGGGTTTTCCTGACGAGGGGTTCGAACATTTCGTAGAACTTCTCTATGCTGTCGTTCCACTTCTCCTTGCCCTCGGCGATGAGGTCGAAATCCTCTTCGACCTTGGCGGTGAAGTTGTAGGACATGATTTGGGGGAAATGTTCCTCAAGGAAATCGTTGACCACGATGCCGATGTCGGTGGGGACGAGTTTCCCGCGGTCGTTGTTGAAGTTCTCGGAAGCGGTGGAAGCGGTTATCTTGCCGTTCTTGAGTTTGAGACGACGCACATCGCGTTTCTCGGGTCCGCGGTCACACTTCTCGACATATTCGCGATTGAGAATGGTGGAAACCGTAGGAGCATAGGTCGAGGGACGGCCGATGCCGAGTTCCTCCATCTTCTTGACGAGGGAAGCCTCCGTGTAGCGGAGGGGCTGTTGTGAGAAACGCTGAACAGCCTCGGCGGCAGAGAGCTGCAAAGCGTCGCCCACACCGACGGCGGGGAGTCGCGAAGCGTCTTCTTCGTCGAGGGGTTCCTCATCGCTGGATTCCATATAGACCTTGAGGAAGCCGTCGAATTTGATGACTTCGCCGGTGGCCACAAACTGGTAGGGTTGTCCCTTGATGTCGATGTCAATCTGTGTCTTTTCTATCTCGGCTTCTTTCATCTGGGAGGCAATGGTGCGTTTCCAGATGAGTTCATAGAGCCGCTTGTCGTTGGCAGTGCCGGTGACGGTGGTACGGTCCATATAGGTGGGACGGATGGCCTCGTGGGCTTCCTGCGCGCCCTTGGTGTGGGTCACGTAGTTGCGTGTGTGGAGATATTCCTTGCCCATGGTGTCGAGAATCTGCTGTTTGGAAGCCCCGAGGCAGAGGGTCGAGAGGTTGACCGAGTCGGTACGCATGTAGGTGATGAAACCGCTTTCGTAGAGACGCTGTGCGATGGACATGGTCTGCGACACGGTGAAATGGAGTTTGCGTGCAGCTTCCTGCTGGAGCGTAGAGGTGGTGAAGGGAGGAGCGGGGAACCGCTGCATGGGTTTCTTCTGGATGGAAGCGACGCTGAATTGGGCCGACTTGCACACCTCGAGGAATTGGCGGGCTTCCTCTTCGGTGGCAAAACGATGGTTGAGTTCGGCATCGAAGAGTATATGCTGGCCGTTGACCTCGGTCGCAAAGGTGCCCTTCACGCGGAAGGACGATTCGGTCTTGAAATTCTGAATCTCGCGTTCGCGCTCCACGATGAGCCTTACGGCAACACTCTGCACGCGACCGGCCGAGAGCGAAGGCTTGACTTTCTTCCAGAGGATGGGGGAGAGCTCGAAACCTACGATGCGGTCGAGCACACGTCGGGCCTGCTGGGCATTGACGAGATTGATGTCGATGTCGCGAGGTTGCTTGATGGCCTCGAGAATGGCATTCTTGGTAATTTCGTGGAAAACGATTCGCTTGGTCGATTCGGGTTTGAGACCCAGAACCTCATACAGATGCCACGAAATGGCTTCACCCTCGCGGTCTTCATCGGATGCAAGCCAAACGGTTTCGGCTTTACGAGCCGACTTTTTGAGGTCTTCGACGAGTTTGAGCTTGTCTTCGGGTATTTCATAGACAGGCTCGAAACGGTTGTTGACATCCACCGAGAAATCGTGTTGCTTCAAGTCACGAATGTGACCGTAGGACGAGGTTACCTTGTAATCCTCTCCGAGGAACTTTTCAATGGTCTTGGCCTTGGCCGGAGACTCGACTATAACTAAATTCTTGGACATTACAAAATAAAGAATTAACAGGCTTTTCACACAAAAGCCGCCGCGAAGATAATGCTTTTTTTCGGAAAGAAGCACCATCTCGCGGCGTTTTTTAAATTTAAATAGGTGTAAAAGTCGTTTTTTAGCCTAAATTGCCATTTTGAAATGACCTTTTGTCCATCAGAATGACCACTTGGCACCCACACTGACTGTCAGTCTGCGAGCCGGGACGAGCGCCCAGCGGTCGAAGTTCCGATTGAGGAGATTGTCGCCCCACAGAAAGACCGACAGGGAGGAGAAAATCCGGCAGTCGGCGCGGAACATGAGGTTGCGGATGTCGCCCATGTCGATTTTGTATTCGTTGCGGGAACCGTCGAGGAGGAGTCCCTTGCGGTCCCATCCTCCCTCGAAACCGAGGTCGAGGTCGAGCCTGTCGGAGGGCGAAGAAAGCAGATGGAGACCGACATTGTAGGAAGGTTCCGGAATCATGCGGTTGGACGAATGATGGACCCACCGGGCATCGAAGTTCACCCGGAAGTAACGGTTGTATTCGTACTGCATATCCACACCGGCCCGGAGGGCAAGATTGTCGTCACCCTCGACCACCGTACGCAATCCGAGGCTCTTGGGAAGGTCGGCAGACATGTAGCCTCCCACGGTGTTGACGGCCCATTTGGCGCTCACCCATATTTTGTACTTGAGGTAGCCCTGCTCGTAGTCTTCCCATCCGGCCACAGCATCGATGATGTCGAATTCCTTGTCCTGGAATTCACCCTGGGTGAGGAACGGGGATGCATGGAGATAGCGGCGCATGGAAGTGTGGCTCCAGCCGGCACCGGCATCGACGAAGAAACGGCGCCATTTGTTCTGGTCGGGCAGATAGGAAAGGCGGATGGTGGGCTTGAGCAGGAAGCCGTCCCAATTGCCGAATGCCACTCCGAAGGGCAGGGAGGCTGCAAAGCGGAGCTTGCCGAAATCGGTGCCGTACCAGCGTATGCTTCCGTTGATGAAGTGGGAGACATCGTCGAAATCGTAGTTTTGTCTCAGGAGGCGTATTATTTCGGTGCCCGAAGGTCCTTGAAGCCGTGTATAGCTGTAGTTCAAATCGAAGGCCCACTGCCCGTAGTCGAACTCCGTGCCGGCAAAGACCGTATAGACTTGGGTCTTCGACTGGAGGGAATCGGCCTGTTTCCAGGCGGGCGCGGTCTGACGTGAGAAATCGGCACTCCAGTTGAATCCCTTGAAAATCATGCCTTCCGCACCTGCGTGTGCGCGTATGCGCGCCTTTTCATTAAAGGTGTCGCCGAAGCTGTGGTCGTAGCCGATGCGGAGGTGTCCGTCCACATATTTTGATTTCCAATCGTAGTCGTTGCCGGCCTTTTTCCAGTCGTCATGGTTGAGCTTGCGATCGTGCCAAACGGCCTGACCACCGAGATTGACGCTCCATCCGCTGTGCCGGGCGTATGCCTCAAGTGCTCCGGCGAGGGGATAGCCGATGTGGGCTTCCACCCATCCGATGGTGTCTTGGGGACGTTCCACAACAACTTGTCCGAAGGGAAGGTTGCCCGTCTCGCTCCGGGAGGAAGGCTGTGCTTCCCAACGGGAGTATTCGACAGCTGTCCGGTTGACGACAGGCTGTTCGATTTCGGGAGTGCGGTCTATTTTGTCGGTCTGGTGAACGATGGGGGCGAAATCGCGTTCCAGCGTCATTGTCCACGCAGAATCCTGCTGGGCAAGGACACCGATGCAAATGCCGAAAAAGAGAGAGGAGAGAATATACTTTTTCATTGCTGCTGAATATTTTTCAATCGTGCATCAATCATTTCGCGGATGTCATCGTCGGTAGCCTTGTAGTTGGCTTGGAGCGACTTGAGATAGGCTTCGGCCTGGAAGGCGTTGTCCTCCTTGACGAGTATGTCGCTGAGGAGAATCACACTGCGGGCCATCCAGTAGGCGTGGGGCGTGCCCTGCTGCATCATGGAGAGGGTGAGTTCTTTGGCACCCGCGATGTCGCCGTTGTCGAATTTGCGTTGTGCGAGGAGGTAGAGCGCCTCGGCTCCCGGGGCGGTGCGAATGTCGGAGGAGAGCTCTGTGAGGGCCTGCGTTCCGGCATCGTCATTGCCCTGCATCAACCAGGCTTTGGCAGCCATCAGGCGACACTCGGCCACGGTGAGGGCGTTGAGTCCCTGCATCTTCTGCATTTCGGTCCAAAGGGTCGTCACGTCGGCATATTTGCCGAGATTGAAAGCCTGGTTGAGGGCTGTGGGCAATACCTCGCGGCGGAGTCCTTCGTCGGCAGTCTCGGCCAGCACCTGTTGATAGGTCTCGTAGGCTTTGGCGATGTTGCCCTGGGACGAGAGACGGGCTGCAGAGACCATGTTCAGCGAGTCGCGTTCGCTGCCGGTGAGTCCCTGTCCGCCCGAAACGGACGAGAGATACCTGTCGTAGCCCTTGACATCGTTGCGGTCGAGATAGAGCACCTTGAGGTCCTCGAGGGCCATCTTGGCCTCGTCGCTGTGGGGCCAGTTGGCAACGACCTGTTTGTAGCTTTTCATGGCGGCTTCCTGCTGTCCTTGGTTGTTATAGACCATGGCGAGCTGGATGGCAGCCTGCGGGGCGCAGTTGCCGTCCGGATAGCGGTTTATCACTTCGAGGAGGGCATTGATGGCCTCGCCGTTGCGGTCCTGGAGGATGTGGGTCTTGCCGATTTCGAGCCATGCATCGTCACACCAGTCCGACTCGGGATATTCCTTCACCAATTGGGAGAGCGCAAAGACCTTGTCGTTGTATTTCTTCTGAAGTCCCATCATGAACGCCTCCTGAAAAAGGTTCCAGTCGGCCCCTTTGGCTTTCGGGCTTGTGATGCGGGCGTTGTGGTAGTAACTCTCGGCTTTGGCAAAGTCGCGCTGATAGTAGTAGCAGTCGCCCAGTCGCGTCAAAGCGTCGAGATAGGTTTCGGAGCCGCGTGAGGCAATGTCGCCGATGTAGGAGGAGAAGGCGGCGGCAGCGGTGCTGAATTTGTTCTGTCGGAAACGCGCGTAGCCCAAATCATATTGGGTGAGCTGACGCAAGTCGAACTGGGTGTCTTTCTGGCTCAGGAACTGTTCCCAGTCCGATTCGGCACCCGGGAAGTTCTGCTGGTGGTAGCGGGCTTCTCCGCGCCAATAGTAAGCTTCTGGATAACTGCCGAGAGAGATACACTCGGAAAGCTCCTGCTCGGCCTCGCGATAGCGTCCGTTGACATAATCCTGGGCGCCGAGACGGTAGAGCAGGCGCTGTTTGGCCTTGAGGACGCGGGCATTGGGTTTCTTGATTTTCCGGACGGACTGGAGTGCGGACTCATAGTTGCGCGATGTCATATAAACCTCGCTGAGGTATTCGCTCACCCGGTCGGCATACTGCGAGTTGGGATAAGTGTTGAGGAACTCTTCCATGCGCGACACTTCGTCGCCGAAGGGAGAATAGGCATTCTGGTGGACGGTGGCGATGAGATTGTAGGCGGCAGCTTCCCGGGCTGTAAGGTCGGCATCCATGAGAGAAGCCTGTTCGAAGGCCATGCGTGCGGCCTCCCAATTGCCGCTGCGCAGTTGGCACTGTCCCAGGAGCAGTTGGGCGCGCTGCAGCGTAGTGTTGTCGCCGCTGTTGTTGCGGATGGCTATTTCGGCAGCATGGTTGCAAAGGGCGTTGTCGCCGTTGCGCCAGGCGAGGACGGCACAATTGTAGGCCGAGGTGGGGAGAATGTCCTTCTCGTTGCTTTGGTTGATGTAGGCTTGGAGGAGGGAAGCAGCCTGGGTGTAGTTGCCTTCCTGGAGGTAACATTCGCCTTCGATACGCGCGATTTCGAGCACCTGCTCTGAGGAAAGCCCTTCACGGCCCTTCATGCGGCCGACGGCCTGTCGCGCCTGTTCCCACTTGCCTTGCGCCATCAGTATCTGGGCGCGGTAGAAGGGGAGCGTGGCATTGTATTTCTCCTCGTAGGGCAAACGGTCCCAATGGTTGAGGGCGCTCTGCAGACTGCCTTCGAGATAGTCGAGGTATCCGAGTGTGTATTCGGCTTCATCGTTCCAGGAGGCGTTGTCGGAGTTGAGAACCTGATTGCAGCGGGCGCGCACACCGTCGCGCAGAGCCTGGGCCTGCTCGGCGCTCAGATTGCCCCGGTGGAGCCGATACATGTCGTTCTGGTTGTTGACAAAGTATTGGAGAGCTTCCTGCGAAGGACGCAACTGCGAGAGCGACGGGACGGCAACACAGTCGAAGTCGGTGATGTCGAAATGGCCTTGTGTCAGTATCCCGGCCTGTTCGAGAGCCAAAACGGCTTCACCCCGATAGGGCGAAACGGGATGACGCTGCAGAAAGAGCTCCACCGGAAGGGTATTGGCCGGGTCGTTGAGAAGAGCCTGGCGGGCATCGTTCCACTCGGCCTCCACAGAAGTCTGGCCGAAGACGGGAAGAACGGCTGTCATGCCCCAAAGAATGACAATATTTGAATATTTCATATTACAATATTTACAATAACAGCTGCAAAGATATCAAAAAAAATCGAAATAACCAAATTTTAAAGGTTAAATATTTGTCAATCTCAAAAATTTGGTGTATCTTTGCCGCAAAATTTCAAAATCCCATATAAAAAAGATGAACAGAACAATCATTACCGTTGTAGGTAAAGACACTGTCGGAATCATAGCGGCGGTATGTACTTATTTGGCAGAACACAACATCAACATTCTCGACATCTCACAGACCATAGTGCAGGAGTTTTTCAACATGATGATGATAGTCGATATCTCCAAGTATGAAGGCAAATTTGATGTCATGGCCGAAGAATTGCGGCGCATAGGCGACGAAAAAGGGGTACAGGTGAAGTGCCAGCGCGAGGATATTTTCGACAAGATGCACCGAATCTGAGCAAAAAGTTTGAACAGCAGGAATCAGTATAACCCAGGTTTATGATTAATATTTCCGAGGTCATCGAGACCAACAAGATGATTGAACATGAGAACCTCGACGTGCGCACCATCACGATGGGCATCAGTCTGTTGGACTGTAGCGGCGACAACGTCCGGGAGACCTGTGACAACATATACAACAAAATCACACGGCTGGCTGCCCATCTCGTCAAGACAGGCGACGACATTGCCCACGAGTTCGGCATTCCGATAGTCAACAAGCGTATTTCCGTAACCCCCGTTTCCATAGTGGGAGCCGCTTCGTGCAAGACTCCCCACGACTATGTCCAGATAGCACAAACGCTGGATGTGGTGGCACACGAGGTGGGTGTCAATTTCATCGGCGGCTATTCGGCCATAGTGTCCAAGGGAATGACATCCGCCGACGAACTGCTCATCAAGAGCATCCCCGAAGCGCTTTCGCAAACGGAAAGAATCTGTGCTTCGGTCAATGTGGGTTCCACCAAGACCGGCATCAACATGGATGCCGTAAGGCTGATGGGCGACATCGTGAAACAGACCGCCGTGAAGACCGCCGACCGCGACTCTTTGGGCTGTGCCAAACTGGTGGTGCTCTGCAACGCTCCCGACGACAATCCGTTCATGGCAGGAGCCTTCCACGGAGTCTCCGAAGCCGATGCTGTCATCAATGTGGGCGTTTCCGGCCCCGGTGTGGTGAAATATGCGCTCGAACAGATTCCCGACGCCAATTTCGAAGTCCTTTGTGAGACCATCAAAAAGACGGCATTCAAAATCACCCGAGTGGGACAGCTCGTAGCCCAGGAAGCATCGGCCAGACTGGGAGTTCCCTTCGGCATCATCGACCTCAGTCTGGCCCCCACGCCGGCTGTGGGCGATTCGGTGGCCGACATCCTCGAATGCATCGGACTCGAACGGGCAGGAGCTCCCGGCACGACAGCCGCTTTGGCCCTGCTGAACGATCAGGTGAAGAAGGGGGGAGTGATGGCATCTTCCTATGTGGGCGGCTTGAGCGGTGCATTCATTCCCGTGAGCGAAGACCAGGGAATGATAGATGCTGTCAACGCCGGTGCCCTCAACATCGAGAAACTCGAAGCCATGACCTGCGTATGTTCGGTGGGGCTCGACATGATAGCCGTACCGGGCGATACTCCCGCCACCACCCTGGCCGGCATCATTGCCGACGAGAGTGCCATCGGTATGGTGAACCAGAAGACCACGGCCGTACGCATCATCCCCGTAGTCGGCAAGACCGTGGGCGATGTGGTCGAGTTCGGCGGTCTGTTGGGCTATGCGCCCATCATGCCCGTCAATGGGTTCGACTGTTCGAAGTTCGTCAATCGCGGCGGACGTATTCCCGCTCCAATCCATTCCTTCAAAAACTAAACATGGAACAAATCAAGCATGAGTGCGGCGTCGCTTTGATACGCCTCCTGAAGCCTCTCGAGTACTATCAGAAGAAGTACGGCACCTGGATGTACGGCCTCAACAAGCTCTACCTCCTCATGGAAAAACAGCACAACCGCGGACAGGAAGGCGCCGGCCTGGCCTCCCTCAAGATGGAAGCCAAACCGGGCGAGGAATATTTCTTCCGCGAAAGGGAAATGGGGGCGGGCGCCATCTCCGAAATCTTCGGTACCGTCCACAAGAAAATCAATGCCGTCGTGAACGACGAGGTCGTTTCGGCCACCTACGCCAAGGAGCATGTGCCATACGTCGGCGAGATTTACATGGGTCACCTCCGTTATTCCACAACGGGCAAGAGCGGCCTCGACTATGTGCATCCCTTCATACGCCGCAATAATTTCAGGGCCAAGAGTTTGTGTCTCTGCGGCAATTTCAACCTCACCAACGTGGATGAGATATTCCGCGACGTGATGGACAGCGGTCAGCATCCGCGCAAATATGCCGACACCTATCTCATGCTCGAAGAGGTCGGCTTCCGTCTCGACAGGGAGGTGGAGCGTCTCTACAGGAATTTCAACGACGACGTGCGCAGCGGCAAGGAAGTGACCGAACTGATAGAGAAAAACATGCGGATGGAGAACGTCCTCAAAACAGCATCTCCGTCGTGGGACGGCGGTTACTGCATCTGCGGCATGACCGGCTCGGGCGAGTGTTTCGCCCTGCGTGACCCGTGGGGCATCCGTCCGGCCTTCTGCTTCCACAACGACGAGATTCTGGTTGTGGCCTCCGAACGTCCTGTGATACAGACGGCCTTCGGGGTGAACTGTGAGGATGTCCGGATGCTCAATCCCGGTTCGGCCGTCATCGTCAATCAGGCGGGTGAGGTGCACTTTTCCCAAATCAATCCCGCCCAGAAGAAGTCGGATTGTTCGTTCGAACGCATCTATTTTTCACGCGGAAACGACCGGGATATCTATCAGGAACGCAAAAAACTGGGTTATATGCTGGCCCCCATCGTGGCCAAAGCCTGCGACAACGACCTCGACCATGCCCAGTTCTCGTTCATCCCCAATACGGCCGAAATCGCCTATATGGGTCTCACCGAAGGTCTCAACGACCTGCTCAACCGCCAGAAAGTGGAGCTTATCAAAAAGCGGGGACCTTCCATTACCGAGGAAGAACTGATGCGGATTCTGACCCATCGCATCCACTCCGAAAAGATAGCCCACAAGGATATCAAACTGCGAACCTTCATTGCCGAGGGCGCCTCGCGCGACGACCTGGCCGGACACGTCTATGACGTCACCTACGGCCTCATCAACAGCGGTGTGGATACTCTGGTGGCCATCGACGACTCGATAGTGCGCGGTACGACGCTCAAACAGTCCATCATCAAGATTTTGGCCACCCTGGAGCCCAAGAAAATTGTCATTGTCTCGTCGTCGCCCCAAATCCGCTATCCCGACTGTTACGGTATCGACATGAGCCGAATGGGTGAGTTCTGTGCCTTCCGTGCCGCCATTGAGTTGAACTACGAAATGGGCATGAACCAGAATCTGGAGGACATCTACCGGCGTTGCAAGAGCCAGGAACTGTTGCCCAAGGAGAAAATCAAGAACTATGTGAAGGATGTCTATAAACCCTTCACCACAGAACAGATATCCGCCAAGATAGCCGAGATGCTCACTCCCGACGATGTGAAGATTCCCGTCGAAATCGTCTTCCAGAGCATTGAGGGTCTGCACGAAGCCTGTCCCGACACTCCCGGCGACTGGTACTTCACGGGCAACTATCCCACGCCCGGCGGCAACCGACTGGTGAACCAGGCCTTCATCAACTTCTATGAGGGCAACGATTCGCAACGTGCAATGAAATGAAATACTTCATACTCAACAGCAGAAACGAACTTTTGCTCTCTTCGACCGAGGAGGGCAAATTTTTCATCCCCACGGAATGTCCGGTCACCCTTCCCGCTCCGGAACGTATCTTCAATATGGAAGAGAAAGTGGGGGAGAAGGCACTCGCCTTCATGAGCAATGAGGAAGTGCCGGAGTGCGGGGACGCACACTGTGTCCGATATGCCTTTGTGCCCCTCCGGGAGACTTGGGACTTGTTGGAGAGCAGCGACTATCTGGAGGCCAGCCGTGCCTCGGAATGGGTGTTCTGGGAACGTTCCAACCGGTTCTGTCCCGTCTGCGGCTCCCCGCTCGTGCGCCATATAGACATGGGAAAGAAATGCCCCTCCTGCGGCACGGAACACTTTCCCCACATAGCCCCCTGCATCATCGTGAGGATACGGCGCAAATCAGAAGGACGGGACGAGATATTGCTGGTGCGAGCCAAAACTTTCCGCCGTGAGATGTTCGGTCTGGTGGCCGGATTTGTGGAGGGCGGCGAGACCTTCGAACAGGCCGTGGTGCGCGAGGTGCGCGAAGAAACAGGACTCGAGGTGGGCAACATCCGCTACTTCGGTTCCCAGCCCTGGCCTTTCCCTTCACAGGTGATGGTCGGATTCACCGCCGACTGGACGGGGGGAGACGTGGAGTTCCGCGATGGCGAACTGACCGAATACCGTTGGGTAACGCGGGAAACCATGCCCGACAATATACCCGACCCAATGTCCATCGCCCGCCGTCTCATCGAAGACTGGCGCAGACAAAGCTGATGTCCTTTCAAAAATTGCCAAAAGCTTGCCTAAAATGTAGGCAACGCTTTGGCAGTTGCGGAAGCCTCCATCGGAATCCGATGGACCCAAAGTCAAGTGCCAAAGGCTTGCCCAGATTGTAGGCAACGTTTTGGCAGTTGCGGAAACCTCCATCGTCGGACGATAGACCCAAAGTCAAGTGCCAAAGGCTTGCCTAAAATGTAGGCAACGTTTTGGCAGTTGCGGAAGTTTCCATCGATTATCGATGGACCCAAAGTCAAGTGCCAAAAGCTTGCCCAGATTGTAGGCAACGTTTTGGCAGTTTAAAAGATTATACAAAATTCGCAAGCTCGCCATGCAGTATGCATCCCCCGATGCGAAGATGATACGGTCATTTTTATTCGTTGCGGACAGGCCGGTCGGCTTTATTCGTCGTAGATGACGTATTTCCGGCGGATGGCGCGGTAGGAGGAAAGGTCGGACTGCCAGGAGTTGCGGATTCGTTCGGCGCTCATGCCTCCGATGATTTGTTTGCGCAGTTCGTCGGAACCGGCGAGACGGTCGAAGAACTTCTGGGAAGTGATGAAATTGATGCCGTAGCGGCGGTTGATGTCCATCAGATAGTCGAGCGAGAATCCTCCGGGGGCACGTACATTGCGCAAATCGATGCCGTGGCAGAGGCGATTCTCCTGGAGCGGATGTTTGGCGGCCTCGCAACTCTTGGGGGTGAACTCAAACGGTCCTTTTATCATGGGATGTCCGTAGCATTCGAAGGGAAAGTCCGTTCCGCGACCCACCGAGATGTCGGTGCCCTCAAAGAGACAGAGGGAGGGGTAGAGGTGAATGGCGTGCATGTTGGGCAGATTGGGCGAAGGAGCCACGGGAAGGCTGTAGCGAGCGCCGTGTTTCCAGCCCTCGCAGGGAATGACCGTGAGGTTGGGAAGCGCTTCGCCTATCCATTTTTCGCCTACCATCATCCGTGCCAATTCTCCCAAGGTGCAACCATGAAGCAAAGGCACGGGAACAATGCCCACGAAACTCTTGTACTCAGGCCGCAACATGGGGCCGTCGATGGTGTCGTTGGGATTCGGACGGTCGAGCACGATGATGTCGGTCTTCTCTTCGCCGCAGGCCTGCAGCATGTAATAAAGCGTAGAAAGGTAAGTGTAGAAACGCGTGCCTACGTCCTGGAGGTCAAAAACGACAACATCCACCTGGTGGAGCCATTGCGGAAGCGGCTTGTGGGTTTTCCCGTAGAGCGACAGAACCGTGAGGCCGGTGCGTTTGTCTTTGGAATTGGGAATGGCTTTGCCGGCTCCGGCAGTGCCGAGATAGCCGTGTTCGGGCGACATGATGCAGCGTACGTTGACACCTCGCGAGAGCAAGGTGTCGGCCAAAGGCTGGTACCACTCGTCGTCGATGGCAACGAGCGAGGTCTGGTTGACGACCAACGCCACGCGCTTGTCACGGAGGAGCGGCAGGTAGGCATCCATGCGCTCGGCTCCGGTTTTTATGGTGGTGTTTTGCGCACTGCTGTTGGCAGACAGCACCAGAAAGAGCACAATAACATCAAAAAATAAGCGTTTCATTTCCATATATAAAAAATATTTATTATCTTTGCAGCCCAAAAACGGCGTTGCAAAGATAGCGATATTTTTTGAAACAGCCAACAAAAAACAGAGAAAAATGATAAACTGTCTTCAGATTATACAGTTTTTTTATCCGGACAATACACCGCTCAGGCGTTTGTTGATGCAACACAGTACCCAAGTGAGGGATACTGCGCTCAGGATTCTGAGCGACGAACGCAATGCGGGCTACGATATCGATGTGCGACTGGTATCGGACGGTGCCATGCTTCACGACATCGGCATTTTCCAATGTCATGCGCCTTCGATATTCTGCGAAGGCAAGGCACCCTATATCGCCCACGGGGTGACGGGGGCAGCCATATTGCGCGAATATGGACATCGGAACGGATTGGACCTTGAAGCGTACGCGCGTATATGCGAGCGGCATACGGGTTCCGGAATCACCGCCGACGAGGTGCGGGCACAAAATCTTCCCCTCGAAGCCAGGGACTACCTGCCGGAGACATTGGAGGAGAAACTCATCTGTCTGGCCGACAAATTGTGGTCGAAGTCCAGCCCGGAGAAAGAGAAAACCATTGACGAGGCCCGCCGTTCGCTCATCAAATTCGGCGTGGACAGCGTTGACAGGTTCGACGAACTATGTAAATTATTCCATCAGAGATAAATGGCACAGAAACAAGACTATTACGAAGTGTTGGGCGTACAGAAGAACGCTACAGACGACGAAATCAAGCGAGCCTACAGAAAACTCGCCATCAAATACCATCCCGACAAAAATCCGGGAGACAAGGAAGCCGAGGAAATGTTCAAAAAGGTCGCCGAGGCATACGAGGTGCTTTCGGACCCCCGGAAACGTCAGCGCTACGACCAGTTCGGATTCGACGATCCGATGGCCGGCAGCGGAGGTTTCGACGGAGCAGGCTTCAATCCCTTCGACATCTTCAATTCGTTCTTCGGAGGACGCGGGGGCAGTGCCTTCAGCGGCTTCGGATTCGGAGACGAGGAGGGGGGCGGCGCACCGCTGAATCACGGTACGAACATCCGTGTGAGGGTGAAAGTGTCGCTCAAAGATGTGCTCAACGGTGTCGAAAAACACTTGAAGGTGAAGCAATATGTGCGCTGCGAACATTGTCAGGGTATCGGAGCCAAGGACGGCACAGCCATCGAGACCTGTTCTGCATGTCACGGTCAAGGCCGCATACGCAAGATGCAACGCACGTTCTTGGGTGTGATGCAGACCGAAAGCATCTGTCCCGACTGCGGCGGCACAGGCAAGAAAATCAGAACCCGCTGTCCGCACTGCAACGGAGAGGGCATCGTGCTGGGAGAGAAAGTCATCGACGTGAAAATCCCCGCAGGCGTGGCCGAGGGAATGCAGCTCACGATGGAGGGCTACGGCAACGCAGCACGACGGGGCGGCATCCCGGGAGACCTCTATGTGCTCATCGAGGAGGAGAAGCAAAATGTCTTCATTCGGCAGGACAACAATCTGCTGTACAATCTCCTGCTCGACTTCCCGACGGCCGCTTTGGGCGGCGAGGTGGAGATACCGCTGGTGGACGGCAGCATCAGGCAGACCGTCAAAGCCGGCACACAGCCCGGCACACAGATACGTCTGGCCGGAAAAGGCCTGCCCTCGGTGAACCGCTACGGCAGGGGAGACCTGGTGGCCGAAGTGTCGGTCTATGTGCCCGAAACGCTGGACAACGACGAGAAGAAAACGCTGGAGGATCTTAGGCGGCACAAAAACTTCAACACTTCGCCGTCAGTGATAGAAAAATTCAGAAACAAAATACTAAATCTGTTCAGCTGACAACCCGGTTGTCGGTGTATTACAAAACAATTACCAGAAAATAATGAAAACGTTCATCGGGTGTTGTCTGACAGCTCTGCTTCTACTGACCGGCTGCAGCAACGGAGAACATGTCTTCGTCGTGGGAGATTTGACCTACAAAGAAACGAAAGGAGGCTGCAAGGTCGCGAAATCCGACGACAATTATGCGGGAGACATCATCGTACCCGCAGAGGTGGAATACAACGGCAAAAAGTATGAAGTGGTAGCCATCGATGACTATGCCTTCCGCGATTGTACGGATTTGGGGAGCGTAGCCTTGCCCTATACCGTTACGACCATCGGCAACGGTGCCTTCATGGGCTGTACGCAACTGGGGAGAGTTTCCCTTTCCGAGGGTTTGACAGAAATCGGGCCGAGTGCCTTCGAGAGGTGTGTGAGAATCCAGAATCTGGATTTGCCTGCAACGGTGGTCACCATCGGCGAAGCAGCCTTTGAAAACTGCACCACCCTCGAAAGCATACAATTGCCGAATTCCATCACCAAAGTAGATGCCTGGACATTTGCCTTCTGCGTTTCGCTGAAGGATATCAAGTTTCCGGACAATCTCGAAGAAATCGGAGAACGTGCTTTCGCCAGCTGTAAGAGTCTGTCGGCCGTCTATCTTCCCCAACATCTCAAAACCATCGGGAAAATGGCTTTCCAGAAGTGTTCGGGCATTACCAACATCACCATTCCGGTCGAGGTGAAAGAAATCGGAGCCGGAGCCTTCAACTATTGCGACCTGCAGCAGATTCATGTGGCCATCGGCAACCTTTTTTATGTGGACGATCACGGAGTGCTGTTGACATCGGACCGTAAATCGCTGCACACGTTTCCCAGCAAGATAGTGGGCAATGTAGTCGTGTCGAAAGGCGTGGAACACATTCTCGACCAGGCTTTTGCGGGCACAGAGCGGTTGTGGAGCCTCACTATACCGGAAGGGGTCACAAGCATCGGTGCGGGCGCTTTTGCCGATTGTGTTTCCACCCGCGAAATCAAGTTGCCGTCGAGCATAAATACAATAGGAGAGGGGGCATTCTTCAACTGTGTTTCCCTCTCGTCCGTCAACCTGCCTTCATCCCTCACATCGATTCCCGCGCAATGTTTCGTCAACTGCCGTACCCTCAGAGACATCGAGATGCCCGACAATGTGACCGAGATCGGCAATTCGGCCTTCCGCGACTGTGTCTCGCTCACGAATGTCAAATTTCCGGCCAAGCTCAAGAACATAGCTGCCAGCGCCTTTGCCAATTGTTTCACCATCCGTGATGTCACCCTGCCCGAAGGGTTGGAACAAATCGGAGAACTGTGCTTCTCGGCATGCAGCAGCCTTTTCCGCATAGAACTTCCGTCGTCGCTGGTGCTGATAGGAGATGCATGTTTTGAAAACTGCGTGACCTTGGACAGGATAATTTTGCCCAGTCATTTGACCCGTATCGGATTCAAAACGTTCAAGGGTTGTGCTTCGTTGGCCGAAGTGAGCCTGCCTTCTCGTATGGAGTCCATTGCCACGAGTGCCTTCGAAGACTGTTCCACGCTGCTGAATATGCGATTCCCCCAGTCGGTCAAGAGCATTGCAGCCAAGGCCTTCATGAACTGTCCGTCGCTGATTGATGTCACCATGCAACGCCCCATCATGATAGAGTGGAATTCGTTCGACGACAAATACGTCATTCTCCATGTGCCTGCCGGACAGAAAGCTGCGTTCGAAAAACAGGAGAATTACGAGCATTTCAAGTTTATCGAAGATTAACGGGGAGAGGTTCCCTTTCTCCAATTCTTGATAAAAATCGGAATTGACAGATTTTCCCCAAAGCATTTAACAGAGTGAATCTTTTTTCGCGTTTGAGCAAATGGCTTGCAGCCTATGCTTCGTGGTTTATTATCGGCATTGCCGTCTTCACATTTTTTGTTCCACAGACCTTTGATTGGGTGCGTGGCACAACGCAGACGGTGATTCTCGGTCTCATCATGCTGACTATGGGACTGACCCTCTCGACCGATGATTTCCGCGTCTTGTTACAACGTCCCTGGGACATTTTTATCGGTGCCGTGGCCCAATTTGTCATCATGCCCTGTGTGGCCTGGCTTCTGGTCAAGGTCTTTGGGCTGGAGCCGGCGCTGGCCATCGGTATCCTGCTGGTAGGCTGTTGCCCCGGCGGAGTGTCCAGCAATATCATGTCTTATCTGTGTCACGGCGACGTGGCGTTCTCGGTGGGGATGACCTGTGCTTCGACACTTTTGGCGCCGCTCATGACCCCTCTGCTGATGGAGCTGACGGCAGGAGCCATCATCGAAATAGATGCCGTCGGAATGTTTTTGAACATACTCATCGTCACAGTCATTCCCGTGGGGTTCGGAGTGTTCCTGAATTGGAAATTCGGACGTTCCTCCGTCTTTCCGACCCTCCAAGGCCTGATGCCCGGATTGAGCGTCATCTGTCTGGCCTGCATTGTGGGCGGTGTGATATCCACAGTTCATGACGACCTCGTTTCCCGAGGTTTGGTGCTGTTCCTCGGCACCTTTGCAGTGGTATTCTGTCACAATTCATTGGGTTATCTGCTGGGTTGGACTACGGGACATATAGTGGGATTCAACAGCGCCAAAAAACGCACCATTTCCATCGAAGTGGGAATGCAGAATGCAGGACTGGCCACCAATCTGGCATCGATATTCTTTGCAGCCCAACCCCTCTCTGTGCTTCCCTGCGCCATCTCCTGTGTCTGGCACAGTATTTCAGGCACCATCATTGCCTCGCTTTTCCTTCGATTCGGAAGCAAAGACAACAGGTAGTCCTCACTTATTTATACATTCAAACAAATAAAAAACTATGAAACGAGTCCTCTTCGCCTTCCTCCTCCTTTCTCCTCTGTCCCTGTGGGCCGGGGAAACTGTTGTTACCTCACCCAACGGACAACTGTCCGTCCGTATCTCTGACGACGGGGGAGAAGCCCGTTATCAGGTATTGCTCAACGGACAGCCGGCATTGGAATCATCCCGTTTGGGATTGGTGACAGACTATGCCGATTTCTCCCGCGATGTCAGTTGGCAGGGAGTGAGTACCTCACAGATTGACACAACCTACGAAATGACGCGCACCAAAGCGTCACGTTCTCACTATGTGGCCAATTGTGCCGACATCACCCTGCGTTCGGCCAACGGTTACGATATGGTGGTCACATTCCAAGTGAGCGACAACGATGTAGCCTTCCGCTACCGCCTGCTGCGCGGGAACCACACCTCGTACGGAAATCCCAAGGGATGTGTTGTCCGGGAGGAGGTTTCTTCGTTCCGTCTGCCCTCCACCGCAACGGCGTTTGTTTCTCCCCAGATAAACCCGATGACCGGATGGGAGAAAACCAAGCCCAGCTACGAGGAAGATTATCTGGCAGACATGCCGGTGACGGAGAAGTCGCAATTCGGAGAGGGTTTCATATTCCCCGCTCTGTTCCGCAACGAGCACAACTGGGTTCTAATCAGCGAAACGGGGGTTGACAGCCGTTATTGCGGCAGTCATCTCACGGAGTGGGAGGCGGAGAGCGGATTCCGCATAGCCTTCCCCAACGACGGCGAGTGGCGCGGGAAGTCTTCCGGCCAACCGGGATTGGAACTGCCCGGCCATACCCCTTGGCGCACGATAACTGTGGGCGAGACACTCAAACCCATTGTAGAGACAACAATTGATTTTGATGTGGTCAATCCCCGTTATGAGGCATCCTGCGACTACAACCCCGGACGTTACACCTGGTCGTGGCTCATCTGGCAGGACAATTCGGTCAATTACGACGATCAGGTGAAATTCATCGACCTGGCCTCGTCGTTGGGTCTGGAATACTGTCTGGTGGACGGATTCTGGGACACCCAAATCGGACGCGACCGCATGGAGGAGCTTTCGGCTTATGCCCGCTCGAAGGGAGTAAGACTCCTGCTGTGGTACAACAGCAACGGCTGGTGGAACGATGCTCCCCAAACCCCGCGAAACCGCATGAATACCTCTGCAGCGCGGGACGAAGAAATGGCTTGGCTCCGGAAAATCGGAGTGGCCGGCATTAAAGTGGATTTCTTCGGCTCGGACAAGCAGGAGGCAATGGCGCTCTATGAGGATATCCTGACGGATGCCAACCGCTACGGACTGGCAGTCATCTTCCACGGATGTACGATGCCCAGAGGATGGGAAAAGATGTTCCCCAATTATATTGCGTCCGAGGCATGTCTGGCCAGCGAGAATGTCTATTTCACCGACTCGCATGCCAGGACGGAAGCCCGGGAGCTGACGATGCATCCCTTTGTGCGCAATGCTACGGGCAGTTTCGACTGGGGCGGAATCATCCTGAACAAATACATGAGCCGGGACAACAAGAGCCGGCACCCGCGTTACACGACGGATATCTTCGAACTGGCCTCGGGCATCGTTATCCAGACCTCGGTCAATTGTGTGGCCCTCACGCCCAATGCCGCCGAAGAAACGCCCGATTTCGAGAAAGAATTCATTCGCAACCTGCCCACCGCCTGGGACGAGGTCCGTTTCCTCGACGGCTATCCCGGCCGTTATGTGGTCCTGGCCCGTCGCAGCGGCGAAAAATGGTATGTTGCAGCCCTGAACGGCACAGATGAAACCCTCGATTTGACGGTGGATTTGTCATCGTTTGGGTGGAACCGCAGCGAGAGAACCTGTCTGCGCGACCTCCCGCTTCGCAAGGGCGAACTTTTGCCGCGTGCCGAACAGACCACGCTGAAAGTGAATAAACAAGGTACGGTGAAAATCAAATTACAACCTCGCGGAGGACTGATTGTGTTATGATGAATTGGGATCAACTGCTCTCGACCATACGTTTCGGCCAAGAACATCTGACCGGGTTGCGTCCCCATGCCCGCACGGAATTTCAGCGCGATTACGACCGTCTGATATTCTCCTCGGCATTCCGGCGGATGCAGTCCAAAACCCAGGTGTTCCCGCTCCCGGGTATCGTTTTTGTACACAACCGTTTGACACATTCCCTCGAAGTGTCGTGTGTGGGTCGCAGTCTGGCCAACAATGCAGCCGCTGCTTTCCTCGAAAAATACAAAGGGGAGGAGTGGACTTGGAAACTCAATTCGATAGACGATATCGTGGCAACGGCCTGTCTGGCCCACGATATGGGAAACCCTCCGTTCGGACACAGCGGCGAACGTGCCATTTCCTCCTATTTTGCAGAGGGAAACGGCAAAAGTCTGCGCTCCGAACTTGACGAGCAGGAATGGAGGGACTTAGTCTGTTTCGAGGGAAATGCCAACGCCTTCCGTCTGCTGAGCCATCAGTTCAACGGACGGCGTCCCGGAGGCTTTGCCTTGACCTATTCCTCGCTGGCATCCGTCATCAAATATCCCTATCCCTCGACAGCCGCCGGGAAGAAGGGCAAATTCGGGTATTTCAAATCCGAGAGCGACGGATTCCATCGCGTCATGGACGAATTGGGCATCGAACCCGTTGACGAGGAGAGAATGTGTTTTTCGCGTCATCCGCTGGTCTTCCTTGTCGAGGCGGCCGATGACATCTGCTATCAAATCATGGACATCGAAGACGCCCATCATCTCAAAATCCTCTCGACCGAAGAAACCAAGGAGCTTCTTCTGGGATTCCTCGAAGGAGAACGTCGTCGTCAGGTGGAAGAGCGGCTGCAGCTCTTTGTGAGCGATATCAACGAGCAGATAGCCTATCTCCGTTCGTGTGCCATCGGAACGCTGGTGCACGAGTGTTCGGAGGCTTTCATATCCCACGAGGAGGACATTCTGCACGGGCACTTCATGACACCGCTCATGAACCTCATCTCCGAGACCCCCAAGCGAGCCTATCAGCGTTGTTCCGAGGTGGCACGTTCCAAAATCTACAACACCTCCGATGTGGTCGATATCGAAATTGCAGGCCACAGAATTTTCTCGGTTCTGCTCGACCGCTATCTCGAAGCCGTGCTTTGGCCCGACCATACGGCTTCCCGCCTGTTGCTCTCCCGGGTGCCCGGACAATACGAGATGCGTTCTCCGGTGCTTTACTGCCGTCTGCTGGCCGTGTTGGATTATATCAGCGGCATGACCGATGAATATGCACTCGACCTTTATCGTAAGATAAACGGCATCTCTTTGCCGACTTTGTAAGGGAAAAAGAGGAGAGTTGGGGGCAAAATCGGACAAAAAACAGTTAATTTTGAAAAAATCTGCAAATATACAGGTTGAAATGTTGATTAATTGAAAATTTATTTGTATATTTGCAGCGCGATATAAGAAGAAAGCAATAAAAATGAAGATAAAGATTTTGGCTTCTGCCATATTGTGTTTGGCCGCATGTGTGACATTCACTGCTTGCGACGAAGATGAGACCGGCATCTCGTATGACCGTCAGGTTTTCCCCGTGGGCGAAGTGGTATGGAACGGTGTGTCCGAAAACGACAAAGCCGTCATCACCGGGCTTATCAACAATATGGTCAAGGTTGAAAACACGCTGTTCTACATGGGCGCTCAATTGAAGAGCACATCCCTGGCCAACTATTTTGCCTATTCCAAGTCCGATACGGCCACATGGGTAGGCCCGGTCATCACCGTTTCGATGTCCGATTATTACATCGGACGCTACGAGGTGACTCAGGGCGAATGGAAAGCCGTCATGGGGAATGTCCTTCCTACGGGTCGTTACTGCAAGATTCCCGAGGTGGAGCGCAACGCAGCATGGTACAAAGAGACCGGCCTGGGCGACACCATAGCAGCCTATAACATCAGCTACGACGATGCCGTCGCTTTCTGTGAGGCACTGAATGCCAAGACAGGTCTGCACTTCCACCTGCCCACCGAGGCACAATGGGAATGCGCTGCACGCGGCGGACGCTATTGTCGGGGATACCGATACATCGGGTCGGACGACTACACCGAGACTTCGTGGTGTTATTCCAACGCTTGTGCCCAGGGTGTGACCGGCAGTAATTACGGCGTGCATGAAGGCGGTCAGCTCAAGGCCAATGAACTGGGTCTCTGCGACATGAGCGGAAACGTGGCCGAGTGGGTACAGAACAGCTACTACAAATATTCCGCTGCCGACACCATCAATCCTCCGCTCAAGAACGAAACGGCTCTTGCAGGCCTGGGCGACACGCTCATTCTCCGCGGTGGCACCTGGACCCAGCAGAAATCCCAATACTACTGTCCGGCCAACCGCCGTAAGTTCATACGCAGTTCCTACACCTCGGAGGAAAGTCTCCACAGCGCGATTGCCTATTGCGGCTTCCGTCTGGCTTTACAATAAACTGAACGCATAGATGTCAATGTCCAAAAACATATTCCTGCTCGCTCTGGCGATGGTTCTGAATGCACTCAGCGCATTCGGACAGCATGTTTTGGACGAGACGCGTTTCAACTTGCAGGATGTCACCCTTCTGGAAGGCCGTTTCCGCGAAGCACAGGAACGCAATTTCAAGACACTTTTGGACTACGACGTCAAGCGTATTCTCACTCCCTTTATCCGCCAGTCCGGACTCTCCAAGACAGCCAACGAGTCTTCGCCCTATTATCAGTGGGAGTACGACCACCCCAACTTCCCCTCTTGGGCGTGGGTGAATTCCACTGCGTTCGACGGCCACATCGGAGGCCATTATCTCTCGGCGCTCAGTTATGCATACGCCGCCTGTCACGATCCGGTTCTGAAGGGCAAATACAAGGAGCGTATCGACTATATGCTCCAGGTTTTGGGCGACTGTCAGGAAGCTTTTGCCAAACAGCCCGGTATGGAAGGGTTCCTCGGGGGCATTCCCAACAATGAGATTTGGAAAACCCTCATCGACGGCGACTACCGTATCTACAACCAATACGGTAACTGGATTCCCTATTATTGCGAACAGAAAATCCTTTCCGGTCTGCGCGATGCCTACGTCTATACCGGCAGCACAAAGGCCAAAGACGAGTATCGCAAGCTCTGCGATTGGATTATCAAGTCTGTCTCGCTCTTCACCCAGGATATCATGGAGATGCAGATTCTGCAGTGGGAAGCCGGTTCCATCAACGAGGTTTTGGCCGATGCCAACGTTCTTTTGGGAGGCGGCAAATATATGGACGCTGCCAAGAAATTCTCCCATCAGATTGTGATTGAGAACCTGCTGGGGGATGACGACCACAAGTTCCTCGACCTCAAACATGCCGACGAAATGTCGGGCAAGTTTGTGGGTAACGCCCGCATAGCCCAGCTCAAACGCGATGACCGGTATCTCCAGGCTTCGTTCAACTATTGGAAAGACGTAGTCCACAACCGCACCGTATGTTTCGGCGGTTCGGGGGTGGCATCCTACTACCAGCCCGCCGACAAGACCGGACGATACATCACCGAAGCCGACGGCCCCGAGACCTGCAATTCGTCAGACATGATGAAAATCACGCAGTATCTCTTCCAAGTCACCCACGACCCTTCGATGGTGGATTACTATGAGAATGTACAGCTCAACCACATTCTTGGCACACTCGACCCCGAGACGGGCGGTTATGCTTTCTACACCCCGTCGCGTCCGTCGTCCTACCGCATCTACTCCACCATCAACGAGTCGATGTGGTGCTGCGTAGGCACGGGCATGGAACTGCACTCCAAATACGGCGAGTGGATTTATTCCTACGATGACGACACCTTGTTTGTCAATCTCTTCATCGCCTCCGAGCTCAACAATGCCGAGTTCGGTCTCCGTCAGGAGTCCAATTATCCCTACGGTTCCAAATCGACCATCAAGATTACCAAGCCCGGACATTACAAACTGGCGATTCGCCATCCGGCCTGGGCCGGTCCCAAATACGAAATCACCGTCAACGGACAACCTGTCAAGGGTCTGCGTGACGTCAAACCCCGCAAGGCCGGCTTTATCTATTGTGGAAAGACCTGGAATGCGGGAGACGTGATAGAGGTGAACTATCCGATGATGTTCTCTTTCGATCCGTGTCCCAACGTAAGCAACTATATTGCGCTCAGGATGGGACCGTCAGTGCTTGCCGCTGTAGAAACCGGCACCAAACCGGGGGAGGAGCGTTACGAACTTCTGTCCAACGAATATGGACGCGAAGGCCAGCACGACCATGAGCCCTCCGTTCGAGGCAAGTTCCCCTCTTTGGCATTGTCTCCCATGTTGATATGTGATCGAGGCAGCATTCCTTCCAAGATTAAGTTCAAGGATGCAGCACACCTTATTTTAAATGTAGATGCTACGGCCAAGGGTTCGCTGTGGCACAACGTTGAGGTGCGTCCCTTCTACGACATCCACCACCAGCGGTACACCCTCTATTGGAACCAGCAGACCGAGTCGGCTTGGATACGCAACCCGCTCTATCAGGAAGAGTTGCGGGCAGCCGAGATGGAAAGCAATACCTACGACCAAGTGCGTCCGGGCGATGAGGCCTCCGAACGGCAGCATGCCATGGCCACCTCCAAAATCAATACCCACGGCAACCTCAACTCCGAGACGTTCCGCGACGCTCCTTCCGACCAGTGGTTTGAGTACGCCCTTTCCACCGACAAGATTCCTGCCCAGGAAACCGAGGTGGTACTTATGTTGCGTTTCACGGTCAGCGACAGAGGACGTGCAGGTGTCATCTTTGTGGACGGCACCCGGCTTCAGGAGGTCGATGTCCCCATGACGGCACGTCCCAAGGGGAAGAACAAATTCTTCGATGTGACGGTATCTGTGCCCGTCGCCATGTTGCGCGACAAACCTAACGTCAAGGTGCGTTTCCAAAGTGCCACCAACAACTATTTCCCCAAGACTTTCTCCGTCCGATTGATGAAAAATGAACCCACAACAACCGATTAAGTGAGGAAAAATACAAATTCATTGAATATTTTCACCCTTCAGATAAACGGCAGAGGTTCACCATCGTCTTAAAGACAGAAAAAAGACAATGTTGAACCTCTTAAAATTTATTACATTATGAAGAAGATGATTCTTGTCGCTGCTGCCATCCTCGGCACCACGAATTTGAGCAACGCTCAGCACGTACATTTCTCGTTCGCAGTGAACGCCGGTCCCGCCACCGTTGTCGTTTCCTCCGATCCCGTGCCCGCACCGGTTCCTGTGGTTGCATCTCCCATGTTGGTGACTGCACCTCTCTATGAAGCATCTTTCGTAGATTTGGTTACCGCATTGGCACTCAACACGGCTCAGGCCATGCTCTTCGAACCCGTCTATCGTTCCTACTGTCACGATGTCTATTATGCATCCGATCCTCTGGCGATTCGCAGCCTCTACTACGACCGCTTCCGCCCGTATCTCACTCCCGGTCAGATTGAGATGGTTTGGGGTCATCCCGTAGCTTATCATCACTACGGTTATGCATCGCCGGTGTTCCATTTCGAGCCAGGCTGGTATTACACACACCACGGATACAAGAGCCATTATGGTTCTGCACCCCGCCACAATGCCGCTCCTGCGCCCCACCACAGCGCCTCCGCCCCGGCACACCATCCCAATCAGGGCTATCGCTCGGGCAACGGCTATCATCAGGGCAATGCAGGCCGCAATCCATCCTCGGGCAACGGCAACCGTTCGGACAATCACGCAACCCCGAGTGGCAATCAACCTTCGGGCAATGTAACCCATCCTTCCAATTCGGGCAATCACAGCGGTGCTGCCAATCCTTCCCAGCCGCGTTTCACGACACCGGCGCGTTCAGCCTCCGCTTCCGGCTCGAACCGCTCTGTTTCCGCATCAAGCAAAGGTTCTTCGCGCGGCACATTCGGAGGACGCACTTCCGGCCGTCAGGCAACGTCCAATACGCGCAGCCGCTGATTCAGGCAGAAGCCATTCCCATCCTTTGCATACATCTCAAAATGAGGTGTATGCTTTTTTTTTCGAAAAACTTTTTCATTTTCTTGTTTTTCTCCCAAATTTATGCTATCTTTGCAGCGCATTTGAGAATACAAACAATGGAATTTCTGTCTTCCTATCCGCTCTGGTTGGTTTATTCTGTCGCCGGAGTCGTTATATTTTGGTTCATACAGCTGTTGCTCTGGCTCATCGTTTGGGCCGCACCCGCCCGCAGGGGAAAACGGGAAAAGCGCGGCAAGGTGGCTTTTGCCCGGTCGGCTCCTTCGGTCTCGGTTGTCATTTACGCCCACAATCAGGCCGATGCCCTCCTTCGCAATTTGCCAGAGTTCTTTGCCCAGCAATATTCGGATTTCGAGGTCATAGTGGTCGATGATGCATCGTCCGACGAGACCCCCGATGTACTCAAGATGATGGAGCAGCGTAACGACCATTTCATCCATACGCATCTCGATGACGAAATGCGTACTCTTTCCCGTAGAAAATTGGCTTTCATGTTGGGAGTAAAGGCCGCTCACGGAGAGATTGTCATAGCTACTCAGGCCCAGTGTACACCCTCAAGCGAGGAGTGGATTGCATCGGTGGTACGCAACTTCAACGAAGGCATTGATTTTGTCCTTGCCCCTGTGGCATACGAGAATCGTGCAGGTTTTCTCTCTCGGTTCTACAGCTATGACCTGTTCCAGCGCATGATTACCCTGTTCGGTCTGACGCTTGCAGTCCGTCCCTATGCCGGATGGGGCACCAACCTTGCGTTCCGCAAAGAAGTCTTTTTTGCCAATCACAATCAGGGCTTTGCCAATCACCTCAACATCCATCCCGGCGAAGACGACCTCTTTGTGGCTGATGTTTCCACCCGCAGCAATGTCACTGTAGAATGTTCGTCTCAGGCGCTTATCATCGACCAACAGTCCCCGCTGTCCTACGGATGGAGTCGGGAACGCAAAAACCGGGCATTCACCTCTCATTGGTATCATCGGTGGCCGATGTCGGTTCGTTTGCTGGATATCCTGTCACGCTATCTTTTCGTTCTCGGGGCGTGGGCACTTCTTGTGTTCTCTTTGCTGCGCGTGGATTGGACTTCCCCGTCGTTGTCTTATGTTCAGTTCATTCTTCCCGCTGTGCTGCTGTTGTTGCTCCTGCTGCGGGCTATCTGGGTCATTTCAGTCAATCTGCTCAATGCCCGCATCTTCCGTTTGCGCCGTTTTTGGCTGTCTCCGCTGTTTTGGGAATTAATCACGCCTGTGGTCGATTTCGTCTTCAAAATGCGTGCCCATGATAGTCGCAAGACGTTCTATGTCGGTTATATCAAACTTCCCTCTTCGAGTCGTTTCCGCTTCAAGCGTTCCGATTTCGACCGCCCCCGCTCTTCGTTTTGAATGTCCCAACTTCACGTTGAGCTCCGGCGAATACAAGAATTAGAGCCTCTCCCTTCAACGGGATGCATGAACAATGGTTCATGGTTAAGGGTTAAGGGTTCATGGTTCACGGTTCATGGTTCAAGGTTCAAGGTTCACGGTTCATGGTTCACGGTTCACGGTTGACCTTAGACCTTAGACCTTAGACCTTAGACCTTAGACCTTTGCCCTTAGCCCATAATACTCAAATTCTTGATTAATAAAAGAGCCTTAAACACCTCCGAACTGTCCTGCAAACGGCAAAAATACGCGTGTTTGGAACTTTTTTTGATTTTTTTTTGGTTTTTGTATGCTGATTTCAAAAATAATGCTTATCTTTGCAGCGCTTATAAGAAGTATCACTGTTATTGTAAACTTTCCGACACAATGAAATCGAAACATTTTGCCGCCTGTTGTCTTGTCATTATGACCATTTTGACTTTAGCGTCCTGTGCTAAGCCCAAATCAAAGATGCACCTCGTTCCCGAGCCGATGTCGATGAACAACGATCCCGATGCTCATTTCGTAATTGTTTTCGAGGACCCCGTCCAGAAAATTGTGCGTAAGGGCAAGATCGCCGTCTATGACTCCAACACTGACAAGCTGGTCGATGAGATAGACCTCTCCATCCCTCCCTATCCCGAGGAAAAAAGGCAGAAGGATGTCAACGAGCACTACTTGACCACTCCCTACGATTTCAGCCGTACGCGTCAGGCCACCAATCGCGACACCCGTCCCGGCACGCCCTCGGCACCGGAGGCGGAAGACGAAATCGGTGAATACCAAACATCCATCATCGGCGGCTTCACCGACGGGTTCCATTTCGACCCCATCTTTGTGGAAGACAGCATCGTGGTCATCCAAATGCACCACAATATTCTGGAGTACGGCCATCACTATTATATCACTGTCGATCCCGGCATCATCGTCCAGGCCGACGGTTCGTCGCCCGGCATTTCCAAGGGCGACAAGTGGGAGTTCTCCACCCGAGGCAACGGTCCCGTGTTGGAAAAAGGCGTTCTGCGCGTTTCCCGCTACGGCGACAAAGATTTCCGCTCTGTTCAGGAAGCCATAGATTATGTGCCCGACTCCATGACCACACCTGTTGTCATCGAGATTGATCCCGGACAGTATCACGAAATAATCTATTTCCGCAACAAAACCAACCTCACCCTTCGCGGTGCAGACAAGGACAAGGTGCGCATTTTCTATGAGAACTGTGACAACCGAAATCCGCATCCCCGCCGCATCATTGCCAACGAACAGAAGGGCTCGTTCCCCTTCCGCCGTTCGGTGATGGCCATCGACAACTGTAGCGACATCATCATCGAGAATCTTACCATCGAGAATACTTCCAACGGTGAGATGGGGCAGGGAGAAGGTCTGATTTCCCAGAGTGAACATTTGGTGGTGAAGAATTGCAGAATCAAGAGTGTCCAGCGTGCTGTGGCATGCAACGGCACCACCTTCTTCCAGGATTGCATCCTCGAAGGCGGTTTTGATGTGGTGCTCTCGATGGGACCCAACTTCTATTACCGCTGTCAGTTAATCAATTCGGGCGGTCCATTCATCTGGCCCCGAAACGAAGAGGGCCAGCGCGGCCTCGTCTTCCTCGAGTGTACATTCCTGGGCAACTTGTCACGTCTGAGCGACTACGGCCGTACCAATTCGCTCACCTCCCGCAAGTTCCCCTACGCCGAAATGGTGCTCATCAACTGCCGTGAGAAGCATATCTCGCCCACGGGCTGGTCCGTAATCGGGTCGAAGGACAATTTCTTTGCCGAGTACGGCACGCGATACTATGAGAACGGAGAACCTGTCGATATGGAATCGCGTCACCCCTACAGCCGTCATCTCACACCCGTCAAGGACGCAGACTTGGTCAAGAAATACGCTACAGCCTCCTGGGTGCTTGGAGGGTGGAACCCCAACGAGAACCGAAGCAAGCAGTAATCTCGCGCCATGCAAGCAGTAATCTTAGCCGCCGGCATGGGGAAACGCCTCGGCGAATATACCCGCAACAATACCAAATGCATGGTGCCCGTCAACGGTACAACGTTGATTGACCGGGTTTTGGCACAGTTGCAGCGGCTGTCTTTGCGTCGTCTCGTCGTCGTTGTCGGATATGAAGGACAGAAGCTGATGGACTACATCGGCCCTTTCCGGGGAAATCTCCCTGTTGAATATGTCGTCAATCCCGTTTACGACAAGACCAACAACATCTATTCGCTTGCTCTTGCCAAGGACAAGTTGCAGGAGGATGACACGCTCCTCATTGAGAGTGACCTCATCTTCGACGACGGTATGTTCTCGCTCCTGCTTGACAATCCTTGCCCCAACTTGGCTCTTGTAGCCAAATACGAACCGTGGATGGACGGCACGATGGTTCAGATTGACGACGATTGCAACATCGTCAACTTTATCACCAAGGATGCATTCCGCTACTCCCAGATTGACACCTACTACAAGACGGTCAATATCTATAAGTTCTCGCGCGAGTTCTCCCGCAACAAGTATGTGCCTTTCCTCGAAGCCTACACCAAGTCGGTCGGCAACAATGAGTACTACGAAAATGTGCTCCGCATCATCTCGTTCCTCAACAGCCACGACCTCAAGGCTCTCCCCATCACCGACGAGAAGTGGTACGAGATAGACGACAAACAGGATCTTGACATCGCAGAAGCTCTTTTTGCAGAGGAGGATGACATCCTGCGCAAGTACTATGGACGCTTCGGCGGCTATTGGCGCTTCCCCAAGATGTTGGATTATTGCTATCTCGTCAATCCCTATTTTCCCACATCGCGCATCATCGACGAGATGCAGGCCAATTTCCGCACACTCCTCACAGAATATCCTTCCGGGATGAAGGTCAATACCCTGTTGGCCTCCAAGTGTTGGGGGGTACGAGAGGAATATATTGTACCGGGCAACGGCGCTGCAGAACTCATCAAAATCCTCATGGAAGACCTGCCCGGACGTCTCGGAATCACGCGTCCCACTTTTGAGGAATACCCCAACCGGCGCGACCCTTCCACGCTTGTCACCTTTGTGCCGGCCCATCCCGAGTGGCGCTACGGTGTCGATGACCTGATTGCTTTCTTCTCGTCCCATCGGGTCGAGACGCTCCTGCTCATCAACCCGGACAATCCGTCCGGCAATTTCATTCCCCGCGACGAATTGCTTCGCCTGGCCGGCTGGTGCGAGTCGCAGGAAATCCGTCTCATTGTCGATGAAAGCTTTGTCGATTTCAGCGAGGATTGGGAGACCAGCTCTCTCCTCTGTGATGCCATTCTCGAGACATATCCCCGTTTGGTGGTCATGAAGAGCATCTCCAAGAGTTACGGCGTGCCGGGTTTGCGTTTGGGCATTTTGGCAGCAGCCGATTGCGAACTCATTGCCCGCATCAAACGCGAGGTTAGCATCTGGAACCTCAACAGTTTTGCCGAATATTTCATGCAGATTTTCACCAAGTACGAGAAAGATTACCGCCAATCCTGCCGCAAATTCATTGCCGAAAGGCGGGATTTCGAACAGAAACTTCGCTCCGTCTCCTACTTGCGTGTCATGCCTTCCCAGGCCAACTATTTTCTCGTTGAGATTCTGCCGCCCCTTCGGGCCACCCGTCTGGTGATGCAGCTCCTCAAGTCGTTCAATATCCTCACACGCGACTGTTCCGGCAAAGGTGGCTTCGACGGTCGCCAGTATATGCGCATCGCCGTACGCAATCACGACGACAACGCCCGTCTCATTGCGGCTCTCAAGTCGTTGGAATCTTTATGATGAACATTACCGTATGCGGCGGAGGAAATCTCGGCCACGTCTGTGCTGGTTTTTTGGCAGCTCAGGATTGTTGCCGTGTCAGTCTGCTCACATCCTCACCGTCCCGTTGGTCCTCTGTAATAGAGGTGCATGATTGCAAGGGACAGACATTCCGGGGAACGCTCCACAAGGTCTCTTCCCATCCCGAGGACGTGATTCCCGGTGCCGATCTGGTCTTGCTGTGTCTGCCGGGCTTTGCCATTCGTGAAGTCCTTCTTGCTGTACGTCCCTGTCTGTCGGAGTCCACATGGGTGGGTTCCGTAGTTTCGAGCACAGGTTTCTTCTTCGAAGCTCTCGAACTGTTGCCCGCCTCACAAGTGCTCTTCGGCTTCCAACGCGTGCCTTTCATCGCACGCACCCTTACCTACGGTCATGCTGCCGAGCTCAAGGGCTACAAAGATTCGCTCACAGCCGCTGTGGAACACTCGCCTCGTCCGGAGTATGTTCGCACTACACTCCAGCAGATGTTCTCCACACCTGTCCGCTTGGCCGGAAGCTATTATGAAGTTTCGCTCTCCAACAGCAATCCCCTTCTTCATCCCGCCCGTCTCTACACGCTTTGGGGCGATTGGAAGCCTGGTATGACGTGGGATGCTGTGCCAGAATTCTATGCCGGATGGACCGACGATGCTTCGCACTTGTATGTGACGATGGACCTTGAGTTCAGACAACTCCTCGACTGCATCGGGGTTTCTGCCGAAAGCATTCCGCCCGTGTTGGACTACTACGGATGCAGCGATGTTCCTTCACTCACCCGAAAACTCTCTTCCATTCCCGCATTCCAAAACATTCCGGCACCCATGCGAGCCCTTGGAGACGGTAGGTTCGTACCCGACTTCTCGAGCCGTTATTTCACCGAGGATTTTCCCTTCGGCATGCGCTCTATCGTCTCGGTCGCCCGCGACAAGGGTGTCTCCATGCCTGTGACCGAACGTGTTTATCAGTGGGGAATCAGAATGACGGAACTTTACGCCAAATAGCTTCCCTTTGCGGCTCGCACACGAAAAGCCCCGGACGGTCCGTGCAGACTGTCCGGGGTTAATTGGTTCGCGCAGGGGCTCAGAACTTGGCGTTCTTCATGTCACCCGTATCCTCATAGGCGAGGTGCATCGCGAAGGCGTGGCGCAGCGAGGTGGGCGTGTGGAGACCCTTGCCCTCTGACAGGCGGAGGAAATCCCACAGCAGCTCTTTGTAGTCGGGGTGCACACAGTTCTCGATGATGAGGCGTGCACGCTGCGAGGGAGACTTCCCTCTCAGATCCGCTACACCCTGTTCTGTCACCACCACGCGAACGCTGTGTTCCGACGAATCGACGTGTGTCACCATCGGCACTATCGACGAGATGAGGCCTTTCTTGGCCGTCGAGGGAGTGGTGAATATGGAGAGGTAGGCATTGCGGGCAAAGTCGGCACTCCCGCCGATACCGTTCATCATCCTTGTGCCGCTCACATGTGTGGAGTTGATGTTGCCGAAGATGTCGAGCTCCAGCGCCGTATTGATGGCAATGATGCCCAGACGGCGTATCATCTCGGGATGGTTGGTAAGCTCCTGCGGACGCAGCAGTACCCGGGGACCGAACACGTCCATGTTGTCGTACATCTTCTGCAGAGCCTCTTCGTCGAGCGTCAGCGACGAGCCGGTCACATACTGACACCGTCCCTTGAGCATCAAATCGACCACGCTGTTTTGAATCACTTCGGTGTACATCGAGAAGGCCGGCACCTGAGGGTTGTCACCCAAAGCTCCCAGCACGGCATTGGCGATGTTGCCCACACCGCTCTGCAGGGGGAGGAACTCCTTGGGGATGCCTCCGCGCTTCAGTTCGTTGGCCAGGAACTCGGCCACGTTGTTGCCAATCTGCTGCGTCTCGGCATTCAGCGGGGTGAAGGGTGCCAAATGGTCGCTGTCGTTGGTCAGCACCACGCCGATGACCTTCTTTGGGTCGATTTTTACGTCGATGGTACCGATGCGGTCGCCCACATGTTCTATAGGAATGGCCTTGCGGTAGGGCGGATTCTCGGGCACGTAGATGTCGTGCATGCCGCGCAGCTTACCTGCATGCTTCTCGTTCAACTCTATCAGGATTTTGTCGGCCACCATACAGAGCGTGGGGGAGATGCCCACAGATGTGGTCAAAATCACATTGCCGTTCTCCTCGATTTCCGATGCTTCGATGATGGCTGTGTCTATTTTGCCCAGAAAGCCGTAGTGTACATCCTGACCTATCATCGAGAGATGCAGGTCAAAGTATTGCACTTCGCCCGAATTGATGGCACCGCGCATGTCTTTGTTCGACTGGAAGGGAGTACGGAACTTCACGGCTTTGGCCAGCGCCATCTCGCTGTCGATGGGATTGCCTGTGGCGCCGCCCGTAATCAAACCTACCTGAAATTCCCGACCTGCCTCGTGTTCGGCTGTTGCATATTTGGCCAACGCCGAGGGAATGGCCTTGGGAGTCCCAACCGACGAGAAACCGCCGATGCCTATCACATCCCCGTTCTTGATGGTTCTGGCAGCCTCTTCAGCTGTCAATATTGGATAAATCATAGTTTGTGTTTGTCGTTTGTTTGCCGCAAAGATACAACTTTTATTTGATTTATGCAAGTTTTTTATTCTTTATTCCTCAAATATACTCTCTTTATTCCTTTCTTTCCCCTGTTTTGTAGTGTGGAGACGGCAAAAGGACACGGTCTTTTCAAGCACAGGATTCGTCTGAAAGCCGTGGGAAAAACGGCGAAACGGGGCGGAAACGGCGGTTTGTGGGCCACAAAAACGTTAAAATTGTAAAAATATATGGACAGTTCGGAAAATTTCAGTATATTTGCAGACTTGAACGCGAATCAATTTATACATCCGATATTATGAAACAAATTTTGCTTTCGTTCGCTTTATTGCTTCTTGTGAGCAGTGTGGCAGCAGGGGAGGTGATAGACCTTTCCGGCTCATGGAGTTACCGTTTGGATCGCCAGGAGGAAGGCGTTGCTGCGGGCTGGTACAACAGTCCGTCGGCAGAGACGCTCCGCCTTCCGGCTTCGCTCAACGAGAGCGGCATCGGTGACCTTCCTTCACTGACGACCGACTGGACCTGTTCGATTTACGACAGTTCCTATTATTTCAATCCCGCAATGGCTCCCTATCGCAAGGAGGGTAACATCTCGTTGCCGTTCTGCCTGACCCCGAAACGCGTCTATAAGGGCGTGGCCTGGTACTACAAAGAAGTGGAAGTGCCGAAAGAATGGAAGGGAGAAGCGGTGGTCTTCTCCATGGAGCGTCCGCACATCAAGACGACGGTTTGGGTGAACGGTCAGGAGCAGGGCTCCCAACTCTCACTCTGCGTGCCCCACGTGTATGATATTACACGTGCCGTGAAGCCCGGCAAAAAGAACTTGATAGCGGTGCGGGTCGATAACACCAATCGCGACACGCCGGTAGGCAAAGACTCCCATTCGGTGTCGGACCAGACGCAGGGCAACTGGAATGGTATCGTGGGCGAGATTTCCCTCCGAACGGTGCCTCCTGTGCATTTTGAAAATTCCGAGACGCTCAACGGCATAGAGGTTTATCCCGACTTCGGACACCGTGCCGCCCGCATACGCCTCGCCCTCAAGAACGACGGAGGGAAGCAACAGGCCGTGACGGTGAAAGTAACGGCAGATGCCTACAACGGCGGAACACAGCACTTGGAGACAGTGAAGTCCTACACCCTGATGGCCGGACGCAAAGACGTTTCCGTCCATGAAGTGTCCCTCGAAGGGTTCAAGTATGCGTGGGACGAATTCACCCCCGTGCTCTACAAAATCAAGGCGGAAGTGAGCGATGCCAAGAGCCACAAGACGCTGACTGCGAAAGAAGTGACCTTTGGTCTGAGAGAGGTACATGCCAGCAACGACTCGCTGTTCATCAACGGGCGGAAGGCCCTGCTGCGCGGTACGGTGGAGAATTGCGACTTTCCCCTCACGGGCTATGCCCCGATGGACACAGCCTCCTGGAAACGGGTCTTCAGAATCTGCCGCGAGTGGGGCTTGAACCACATGAGGTTCCATTCCTATTGTCCTCCCGAGGCCGCTTTCATTGCAGCCGATGAGGTGGGCTTCTACTTGCAGCCCGAAGGTCCGTCGTGGCCCAATCACGGGGTCTCGTTGGGTCGCAAAGAACCCATCGACACCTTCCTGATGAACGAGACGAAACGCATCGTCCGCGAATACGGCAATCACCCGTCGTTCACCTTCTTCAGTGCGGGCAACGAACCCAGGGGCAATTGGGTGCCGTGGGCCACCGACTTTGTCAACTATTGGAAACAGGCCGATTCGCGCCGTCTCTACACGGGTTTCTCTGTGGGCGGCGGCTGGGCATGGCAGCCTGCCAACCAGTACCACGTGAAGGCTGGAGCTCGAGGTCTGGACTGGCGTCGTCAGCCCGGCACGCTGGATGACTTCAAATCGAAACTTGACACCTTGCATCAGCCCTTCATCTGTCACGAGCTGGGGCAGTGGTGTGTCTTCCCCGATTTCAAGGAGATGAGCCATTACACAGGTGTTATGGAACCGAGGAATTTCGGCATCTTCAAGGACATGTTGGCCAAGAACGACATGGCAGAGATGGCCGAGAAGTTCCTCTACGCTTCCGGCCGCCTGCAAACCGTCTGCTACAAATACGAAATCGAAAAACTGCTCCGCACGGCTCCTTACAGCGGCTATCAGATGTTGGCCATCAACGACTATTCCGGACAGGGAACGGCTCTCGAAGGCGTGTTGAATGTGTTCTTCGAAAACAAAGGCTACACCACGCCCGAGGAATTCCGTCAGTGGACCTCGCCCGTGGTTCCGCTGCTGAGGGTGCCCAAGTTTGTATGGAACGACAACGACACGGTTCACTATTCGATTGACGTGTCGAACTATGGAGCCGGTCCGCTCTTCGGTGTGGGACTGCAGATAGAATTCACGGACGAGAGCGGCAACCTGTTGCAGCGCAAACTCGTGCCCTCCCTGACTAAAATGGCTTTCAACCTCGACCTGGGACTCTCGGCAGGCATTCTGAAAAGCTCGTTCCAGCCTTCGTTCTGGAAGGTGAGCGGACCGAAGCAAGTGAAGATGACGGTATCGGTCGTTCCCGTACAACAGCCCGAAGTCATCCTTGCCCGCAATTCGTGGAACTTCTGGTTCTATCCCTCGGCACCCGAGACAGTGGAGGGCAGAGTCTATGTGTGCGACTCGCTGGACGACAAAGCCCGCCAAACGCTGGCAGCCGGAGGCGACGTGCTCATCACGGCCAGCGGCAAAGTGACCTACGGACGGGATGTGAGGCAGTATTGGACTCCCGTGTTCTGGAACACGTCGTGGTTCAAGATGCGTCCGCCCCACACGACGGGCATTTACCTGGACCACACACATCCGGCCTTCCGCGAGTTCCTTACCGAAGACTGCAGCGACATCCAGTGGTTCGAACTCGTCAATCGAACGCCTGTGATGCTCTTCACCGATTTCCCGCAAGGGTTCCAACCCCTGGTGCAGAGCATCGACACCTGGTTCCTCTCGCGCAAAATCGGAGTGTTGTTTGAAGCCCGCGTGGGCAAAGGACGTCTGATGATGACCACGATGGATCTCTCACACGACCTGAAGAACCGCATCGTGGCCCGTCAACTGCGCAAGTCGATTCTCGACTACATGAACTCGGACGAGTTCCAGCCCAAGTTTGAGGTGGAGGCGGAGCGCGTGGCCGAGCTATTCACCAAGGTGGCTCCCCCGGTGGATATGTTCACCAAAGAGATGCCCGATGAATTGAAACCCGGATTCAAAAAACAAGCCTTATGATGCCCCTTGCCTTACTGTTTGTCGTCTCGGCCCTCAATGCCGATGCTTTCGACAACCATTGGACGATAGAATCGGAGTCGCCCGATGTGAAGACCGAATTCCACGGCGACACGGTCGAAATCACCGCGCCGCAGGGAATCACCGTGTGGAGAAAGGAGAAAATGGAAACTCCCGTAGTGATAGAATACGATGCCCGTCTGATGGTGGACGAACGGAACCTGCCGCAGGAGGGCGACAAACCCGGCAAAGCCTGCGACAGGCCTTCCGACCTCAATTGTTTCGTGATGGCCACCGATCCCGGGGCGAAGGATGTGTTCCGTCGCCAGACGTGGCGAAACGGCATCTTCGTGAGGAGCTACAGCCTGAAGACCTACTATGTGGGCTACGGCGGTAACGGCAACACGACCACGAGGTTCCGCCGCTATGACGGCAACGAAGCAGCGGTGGAGAACAAAGACGTGCGTCCGCCCGTGCTACAGGAATACACCGATGTGCCGCATCTCAATGTGGCCAACCGCTGGCGCCACATCCGCATCATTGTGGCCGACTCGAAATTCATCTACGAAATCGACGGCGAACGGCTTGTATCCTGGCAGGATCCGAACCCCCTCAAGAGCGGATGGTTCGGCTTCCGGTCCACGTGGTCCCGATTCCAAATCGCCAATTTCACCTATCACCGTTACGATGCCTCCGAGGACAACAAAGTGACACTCGGCTGGGCGGGCGGAGCTGAAGCCGCCGGCAGGGACGGCGAATGTGTGCCTGTCCGTTTCGGTGTGCCGTTTCCGGCAGGAGCCCTTTCTGAGCAGACGCAATTCACCCTCGGCGGCGAGCAGGTCGATTTCCGTCCGTTGGCCTATTGGCCGGACGGCAGTGTGAAGTGGGCCGGGTTCGAAGGCGCGGTGACGATGAGGGACAGCTACGAACTGAAACCCGAGTTGAAAACCTCCAAAGGAAAGAAAACCGCAGGACAGGCGCTCTCCGTCAGGGAAACAGAATCGCAATACGCCATCGACAACGGCTGCTACCGGCTTTGGCTCCCGAAGCGTCCGCTGAGAGCCTTTGTCGATTCGATGCGGACGGGCGGGAATATCACCCTGAGAGAAGCTTCGCTGGTCTCGTGTCTTACCACAGAGGACGAAGAGCAGACCTGTAGCATCGACAGCCTCCGCCTTTTGCGCAAAGGCGAGGTGTCGGCTGCATTCAAAGTCTATGGCCACCTCGAAGGAGCCCGTACTCCGAGTTTTATCCTCCATCTCTATCTTGTGGCCGGCACGCCGGAGATAAGGATGGTCCACACCTTTATATATAATATAGGAGAAGAAGAGAGTGCCCCATTCGGCACCGTCAATCGCGACCCGATGATACGGTCGATAGGCGTGAGATTCCGTGTGCCCCTGAGCGATGAGCTCTACAACCGCCACGTTTTCTTCGAGACGGACACTACAGTTTGGCACGAATCGGTGGAGAATCTCTCGGGTCGCAAACCCTTCACGCAGGGACTGAATGCCTCCCAACGCAACGGAGAACGCATCGACAGCTCCCGCTTGGAAGACACTGATTGCTTCATGACCGAACATTTGGCCACATGGGACGGCTTCCGGCTCTCCCAACCGAACGATATGGGATGGACGCTCCGCAAGCGGGCCAAGCAAAATACTCCCTGGATAGGCACCTTCGCGGGACACCGTGCAGGCGGAACCTTCGCACTTGCCGATTCGAAAGGCGGACTGAGGGTGAAACTGAAAGATTTCTGGCAGAGCTGTCCTTCGACACTCCAAATCGACGGAGCCACCGAAAAGGAAGCCTCGATGACGGTGTATCTCTGGTCGCCCGAAGCCGAACCCATGGACCTGCGCCACTACGACACGGAGCCCCATGACCTCATTGCTGCTTATGAAGATGTGCAGGAGGGAATGTCGTCTCCCTTTGGTATTGCACGGACCTCGGAATTGACCTTCGGAGCTGTGACTTCGGCTGCCGGCCTCGAAAGCCGGATGAAAGAACAGGCAGGCCAGTCAGACATGCAGCTCCTGCCTTCGCCCGAATATCTGCATGCCCAACGAGCCTTCGGCATTTGGTCGCTCCCCACCGACGACCCGTTGGAGAAAGATCTGGCCTACTGGTGTGATTTCTACCGCCGACAGCAGGACGAACGTCACTGGTATGGCTACTGGAACTACGGAGACTTTATGCATGCCTATGACAGCTGGCGACAAGAATGGATGTACGACGTGGGCGGATTCGCGTGGGACAACACTGAATTGGCTTCGCCCATGTTCCTGTGGTATAATTTCCTCCGCACGGGTGACCGGAAACTTTGGGAAATGGCAGTGGCGATGACCCGTCACTGCTCGGAAACCGATGTCTATCACGAAGGCCCTTGGAAAGCGCTGGGGTCGCGCCACAACGTGACCCACTGGGGCTGCGGAGCCAAGGAGAGCCGCATTTCGGAGGCCCAATGGAACCGTTTCTACTACTATCTCTCGGGCGGCGACGACCGCACGGGCGACCTGATGACGGCCGTGAGAGATGCCGACACACTGCTCTACCGTCTCGACCCCATGCGTCTGGCCCAGCCGCGCGAACTCTATCCCTGCACGGCTCCTGCCCGACTCAGAATCGGTCCCGACTGGGTGGGATATGTGTCCAACTGGATGACCGAATACGAACGTACGCTCAATCCCGTTTATTTGGACAAAATACTGGCAGGCATGCATTCCATCAACGGAATGCCCAACGGCATCTTCACCGGACAGAAAGCTTTGGGCTACGACCCTGCAACGGGTGTCATCTCATGGGAGGGCAATCCGAAAGAACAGAACACCAACCACTTGCTTTCCATCATGGGCGGATTCGAGATGATGAACGAGCTGTTGCCTTGTCTGAGTACCTTGGGAGAACAGAAAAATGTGTCACCCGAGACTGCCTCTACGATTGCAACGTTTGTACAGACGTGGCAGACCCATTGTCACGACTATCCTTCGAAAGCCATTACTATATCACGAAACAAATTCCTCATACCCCGTCTTCCCGCCTATGCTTACAGCACGACGGGGGATAAGGAGAGCTATGAGGAAGCATGGCATCAGCTGAAACTGGAACGTCCCACAGCCGAACGCTTTTCGACGAACGGAATCGCCTGTTTCGGGCTGGATGCGATTTATATGCTTGAGGCCTGTCCGAGGTGACGCAGGGTCTCGAGAGCCAATGAGAGGTCGGAGTCTTTGATTCCGGCCTCTATCAGGTTGGGCCAGTCGTCAAAGACGCGCTGCTGAAGGTCTTCCATCGACCATTTACCGAAAGACAGACACATCTTGTACCTTTCGATGGCTTTGGGGATATTGCCGTTCTGGAGAGCGATGTGGGCGCCCAGAAGCCAATCCTTGCGAGCGGGTTTCTTCTTGAGGACAGAAGTGATGTACTGTTCGGCTTTGGCGTTGTGTTTGGTCATCATGTTGCAATGGGCCAGCAGACGGTTTACCTTGGAGAGACCCTCCTCCTTGAGATCTATCTTGAAGAGGGGTTCAAAGGCATCTTTCCAGCGATGCTGGGCAATGAAACATTCGGCCTGTTTGAGCAACAGCTTGCGGTCGTCGGGCCACAGTTCGACAGCGTGTTGGAGCATCAGTTCGGCCGTATTGTATTCCTCCTCCTTGAGATAGAAGGAGATGAGGTAATTGAGGGTCCATTTCTTGTCGGGATAGAGATGGTTGCAGACCACCAGAGCCTCGCGGGCCAGTGTGGGGTCATCGACCTCCTTCTGGTAGGCGGCATAGGCCAGTTTCTGGAGCGCTTCCTCCGTCACCTCGAAGTCTATCCATTTCTGGATGGCAAAGACAGCCTCCTTCCAGCGTTCGTGGGCAAAGAGATATTCGGCAACATCGCGGGCTTCGCTTTTCTTCGAGATGATGGGAGCCAGCCAAGCCGACGAGGCAAAGAACATGTACTCGCGGTTATCGAACGGATTCTCCCATTCTTCGCAGTGGGGTGCCAGCGTGAAGAAACGGTAGAGGTCGTGGGTGTAGGTGAGAGCAATCTCGTGGGGATTCAACTCATGTTTGTCGCCGACAAGTTCCGAGAAGTGGTTCAACATATTCTTGGGCAGGAGTTCTTTGTTGTCGCCGCTCTTTTTGCTGCGGGTAAGGTTCTCGGTCATATAGATGATTATGCCATTGGACTCGGTGTAGCATAATTTTTGGGAGACACGCAACAGATTCTGCATCTTCCATAAGTCGGGATACTTCTCGACAATGGTACGCAGCCAAGGCAGCTCGGGATCAAAGGTCGAGAACCAATGGCAGTAGTTGCGGAAGAAAGACATTTTGGAAATCGCCTGGAAGGAATAGTAACGTATGTCCTCGCCTCTGCTCTGCATCTGGGCATAGTTTTGAAAACTCCGTCCGAGCTTTGACTTCTTCCATTCGGGGTTGACGGAGATGCCTTCGGAGTCCTCTTCTATTTCGAGAATGTTGATACCCTGAGGCAGGTCGGTCTCCCTTATTTTGTCGGCCATCTCGGTGATGCCTTTGAGTATGTTGGGCATGATTTCATCCTGAAGTTTGCGGGCCATTTCCTTTGTGCCGCAAGCCTGCAGAAGAATCAGCTGCAGGAAGAGTAGATTATCCTCGCCGGGCTTGTAGCGTTTGTGTTCATCCGCGATGTACTGCAGCTGGGCTTGAAGGCGGGGTAGATGGTCGATGCGGTAGTTGTGTTTCAAAATGACCAGAAGATATCCTATCCAGGCTCGTTGCGTAATGTCATCGGGCAAACCGTCGATGGTGAAAGTGAACAGGTCTTCGGCCTTCTCGGCATCGAAGAATGAGAGCAGACCGATGGTCATGGCCGACAGGAACGAGGCCCGGTAGGAGAGGGGCACGCTCTCGTCGAGCAGTAGGCGGTGGATACTGTTGCGGTGTTCGCGATTGGTGGGGAAATCGGTCCAAATGGCCAGCCAGAGCGTTTCGGCCATCGCGTCGATGTCCGACCAATGTTGGGTCTTCGAGGCGGGCGTGAAGTCGCGGACGTCTTTCCGGCAAAGCTCAATGAAGTCGTCCGCCATCGAGGGAAGGTTCAGTCCCCGCTGTCGGAGCATCCGTTTCTCGCTGTAATAATAAAAAGGAGACGACAGCTGTTCGGCGCGGTCGCACCAGCAGTCGAGCAACGTCCACGAGTCGTTGTAAAGATGGTCGAACATTTCCTCGCGCGAAGGGTCCTGAGAACCCTGGGCATAGTAGCTCAGCATGTAGCCGTAGTCCCGCTGCAAGGTTTCGGCTCTTTCACGCAGGTCGCCGAAATCAAGAATGTCGCACACTTGGCGGATTCTGGACAGTGCCTCCGAGAATTGGCGATTGCTCAACTTTTCGCTTATTTCGTTGTTGATATTGTTGATTTCTTCGTGTTTCATAGTGCAAAGATAGGAGTTTTTTGTTAAAATTCCAAATTTATTTGGTAAATAAATATTTTTTCTGTAATTTTGCGGCATGTTATCGAAAAAAATAGGAGATTTTTTGCGTGAACGGGGGCTGACTGTGTCGTCAGCCGAGAGTTGTACGGGCGGCATGATAGCCTCCCTCATCACGCGTGTGGCCGGTTCGTCAGACTACTTCAAAGGTTCGGTCGTGAGTTATGCCGTTGAGGTGAAAGAACGTGTGCTGGGTGTCGATGTGAGCGACGGAGTAGTGAGCGAAAGTACGGCCCGGCAGATGGCCGACGGCGTGGCTCGGGTGCTGCTTACCGACTGCGCAATCTCGACCACCGGCGTGGCCGGTCCCGGGGGCGGCACAGCGTTGACGCCGGTCGGAACGGTGTGTATGGCAGCCCGTGTCGGAACGCATACAGCGACACGCACCTATCACTTCGAAGGCGACCGGGAGAGCGTGATTTTGCAAGCTGCAGATGCCGCTTTGGCCTTTCTTTGGGACGAAATGCAGAAAAATTTGTAATTTTCCGTCTCTTTGTTTGGAAAAATCGAAAAATAATTCTATCTTTGCACCGCTTTTTTCGCACAAAAGCATGTTTTTCAGGCTTCTCGACAGGAGTGCACCCCACGGCGGAAAGATGCAGCCGCCCGCACAGAGCCCTGTTCAACCCAAGAGGCCGCGAGACTTGTCAGAGCGCAGGAACTCCATAATTCCGAGTGCTCACCCACAAATCAAAAAACAAATTTAAAGAAACAACAAAATGAAAGTTTGTCAGATTACAGGCAAAAAGGCAGGTCGCGGAAACAACGTTTCCCACTCCAAGCGCCGCACAAAGCGACTCTTCAACGTTAACCTGCAGGTGAAGAAATTCTACGTTCCCGAACTTGACGATTACGTTGTACTCAAGGTTTCGGCTAACGCTATCCGTACTATCAATCGCAAGGGCATCTCTGCTGTCTTGAGAGAGGCAGGTTATGTCGTTGAATAAATACATAGGAGATCAGAACTATGGCTAAGAAAGTTAAAGGTAACCGCGTACAGGTGATTCTCGAATGCACTGAGCAGAAGGCTTCCGGTGTTCCCGGAATGTCCCGTTACATCACCACCAAGAACCGCAAAAATACAACCGAGCGCCTCGAGCTCAAGAAGTACAATCCCTACTTGAAGCGCTACACGATTCACAAGGAAATTAAATAATAGGAGAATACTACAATGGCAAAGAAAACCGTCGCAACCCTCAAGACCGGTGATGGCCGTACCTATTCCAAGATTGTACGCGTCGTAAAATCACCCAAGACAGGTGCTTACATCTTCCAGGAGGAGATGGTACCTAACGAACAGGTAAAGGCAGCTCTTGCTAAATAAGCAGACTCCTTATATATTTTAAAGGGTCGCAACGAGATACTCGCTCGGTGCGGCCTTTATTTCTTTGTTTATCACGCGCGGCCGTCCGGTCGTGAATAATTCCGAATTCTATGGGATTTTTTGATTTCTTCAAGAAAAAAGACAAAGAGACCCTCGACAACGGTCTCAACAAGACCAAAGAGGGTTTCTTCTCGAAACTGACACGTGCCATCGCAGGTAAGAGCCGTGTGGATGACGAGGTGCTCGACTCGCTCGAGGAAACCCTCGTGACCTCTGATGTGGGTGTCGATACCACGCTCAAAATCATCGAGCGCATCGAAGACCGTGTGGCTCGCGACAACTATGTATCGACCGCTGAACTCAACAACATCCTTCGCGAGGAAGTGACCGCTCTCTTGGTTGAGAACCAGACCGAGGAACTCGACGGCTTCTCCGTGCGCGAGGGCGTCAAGCGTCCGTATGTCATCCTGGTGGTGGGTGTCAACGGCGTGGGCAAAACCACCACCATCGGCAAACTGGCCTACAAGTTCAAGGAGGCCGGCAACAAAGTCATTCTCGGTGCTGCCGACACCTTCCGTGCAGCTGCCATTGAGCAGCTCGAAATCTGGGGACAGCGCGTGGGCGTGCCTGTCGTGAAGCAACAGATGGGATCCGACCCCGCATCGGTGGCTTTCGATGCGGTGTCCCATGCCGTGAAAGAACAGGCCGATGTGGTCATCATCGACACCGCAGGCCGTCTCCACAATAAGGTGGGGCTCATGAACGAACTCGGCAAAATACGCAAGGTCATCCAGAAAGTGGTGACCGATTCGAATCCCGAAGTGCTCCTCGTACTTGATGGTTCCACAGGTCAGAATGCCTTCGAACAGGCCAAGCAGTTTGCGGCCGTGACGGATGTCACAGCACTCGCCGTAACCAAACTCGACGGTACCGCCAAGGGCGGTGTCGTGATAGGTATCAGCGACCAGCTCCGAACCCCTGTCCGCTACATCGGTCTCGGAGAGGGTATCGACGACCTCCAGATATTTAACCGCAGGGCTTTTGTTGACAGCCTCTTTGGTGCCTGATGCAGAAGAATCGTATTGACCTCATTACGTTGGGGTGCAGCAAGAATCTTGTCGATTCGGAACGCCTCATGGCCCAGCTGGCTCACGCGGGATACAAGATGCACCACGACCCCGAAGATCCGCGCGGCGAGATTGTCATAGTCAACACCTGCGGTTTCATCGGCGATGCCAAGGAGGAGAGTATCAACACCATCCTGCAGCTCACCGAAGCCAAACGCCGTCACCGCATCGGACGCATCTTTGTGATGGGATGTCTCTCCGAACGCTATCGTCAGGAGCTTACCGACGAGATTCCCGAGGTGGATGCCATCTACGGCAAGTTTGACTGGAAAGGCATCCTCCGCGACCTGGGACATCGCTGGGACGACAGTTTGGAATCCAGCCGTTACCGGACAACGCCCTCCCATTATGCCTACGTCAAGATAGCCGAAGGCTGTGACCGTCACTGCGCCTACTGCGCGATACCCATCATCACGGGAGTTTACAAGTCACGCCCCATGGAGGATATCCTGGAGGAGGTGAGGGAACTTGTGGCTCAGGGTGTACACGAAATCCAACTCATCGCTCAGGACCTCACGGGCTACGGCCACGACCTCTATCGCCGCTACAATATCGCCGAGCTGGTGGAAAAGATAGCAGACACGCCTGGCGTGGAATGGTTGCGTCTCCACTATGCCTATCCCAATGACTTCCCGATGGACTTGTTGCCCGTCATGGCTTCGCGTCCCAACATCTGCCGCTATCTCGACATCGCACTCCAGCACGGTTCTGACCGTATGCTCAACCGGATGCGCCGTCATATTACCTGCACCGAGACCGAAGAATTGTTGGCCGAAATCCGCCGTCAGGTACCGGGCATACATCTCCGCACTACCTTCATGGTAGGTTTTCCCGGCGAGACCGAAGAGGACTTTGAGGAATTGCTCCGCTTCACCCGTCGCCAGCGTTTCGAACGCATGGGTGCTTTTGCCTACAGCGAGGAGGAGGGTACTTATGCCGCCCTACACTATACCGACGACGTGTCTCCCGAGGTGAAGCAGGACAGACTCGACCGTCTCATGGCACTTCAGGAGGAGATTTCGCTCGAGTGTCAGGAGGCTAAGATGGGACAGACACTGCGTGTCGTTGTCGATCGTCTCGAAGGCGACTATTGGGTGGCCCGTTCCGAATTCGATTCGCCCGAGGTGGATCCCGAAATCCTCATTCCTGCCGAAACGGCACTTGAACCGGGACAGTTCTGCAATGTTCGCATCACTTCTGCTGCCCCTTACGAACTCTATGCCAGTCTCGTTTAGTCTCGTCCGTTCAGCCCGTCGCACGATGGCCATTCAAGTCACCCGCGACGGTCGCGTTATAGTGCGTGCCCCCCTGTGGACCTCTGACCGTGAGATTGAATCTTTTGTCACCGGCAAGGCCGACTGGATACTGCGGGCTCTACGTAGAGTGGAAACCCGAAAGGCGCAGTCTCCTGTCCAGTCACCCTATACCCGCGAAGAGGTGAGAGCCATCGGCCACAAATTGAATACGTTCATGCGAAAGTGGGCAGACCTCTTTTGGGAAAAGACAGGTCGCAGGCCCACTCGCCTCACCGTCCGCCACGCCAAAACACGCTGGGGCAGCTGTTCGGCCAAGGGACACATCATGCTCAATGTCGCTCTGGGACGTATGCCCGACGACCTGATTGAACTCATCATTGTCCACGAACTCTGCCACTTGGTCGAGATGAACCATTCCCCACGCTTCCATGCCCTCATGGCACAATTTCTGCCCGACGTGAAGGAACGGGAAAGGAAACTGCGGGATTACGCTCCTTCACTGTGAAAAAGTGGATAAAATAACAACTAAACTTTACAATGAAAACACTTTTATAAAAAAAAATCTTGCCGATAATAAAAAAAGTGTGGCATTTTACCCGATTTTTATTCATTTTTCGCTAAATTTGCACCCAACTTAACAACAAATTGTCTCAAACAGCAAATTTCCAAGAAAACTAAGGATATATGTGTGGTATAGTCGGTTACATCGGTTCGCGGGAAGCGTTTCCCATCTTGATTGGCGGATTGAAAAAGCTGGAGTATCGTGGTTATGACTCTGCAGGTGTTGCACTGCTCAATGACCATCGGCTCAATGTATATAAGGAAAAAGGCAAAGTGGCTACACTCGAGGCAGCCTGTGCCGGCAAGGACGTGGCAGGCGGACTCGGTATCGCCCACACCCGTTGGGCTACGCACGGCGAACCCAATTCGGTGAACGCCCATCCCCACGTCTCGCAAAGCGGACGGCTGGCGATGGTTCACAACGGTATCATCGAGAATTTCGCCACCATCCGTGAACAGCTCATCCAGAAAGGATATCAGTTCAAGAGCGAGACCGATACGGAAGTATTGGTACAACTCGTCGAATTTGCCCTCACCACCACCGATGACGTGCGTGAGGCTGTGGTGCGTGCCCTCAACAAGGTGATAGGTGCCTACGCCATCGCCCTCATCGACCGCGAACATCCCGAACGTCTCATCGTGGCCCGCAAGTCGTCACCCCTCGTGATTGGCGTGGGCGAGAACGAAGGCGAGTTTTTCGTTGGCTCCGATGCCAGCCCCATCGTCGAGTTCACCAAGAAGATGGTTTATCTCGAGGATGAACAGGTGGCTGTGCTCTCTCCCGGCAAGAAACCCGAAATCTTCTCGCTCCAGAACCAGAGCGTCGATTACGACATCAAGGAGGTCGAACTTGACATCTCGATGTTGACCAAGGGCGGGTTCCCGCATTTTATGATAAAGGAAATCTACGACCAGCCCCAGTGTCTGCGCGACAGTATGCGCGGTCGTGTGTTTGTCGATCGCGACAACCTCTCCAACAACTTCATCCAGCTCTCTGCCATCCGCGACTTCAAAAACAGGCTGTTGAAGGCCCATCGCTTCATCATCGTGGCCTGCGGCACCTCGTGGCATGCAGGACTCATAGGCAAGCAGCTCATTGAGCAGATGTGCCGTGTACCCGTCGAAGTGGCCTACGCCTCCGAGTTCCGCTACAGCAATCCTGTCATAGAGTCAGGCGACGTGGTGATAGCCATCTCCCAGAGCGGTGAGACTGCCGACACCCTGGCTGCCATCCAGTTGGCCCGGGAACACGGAGCCCTCATCTTCGGCGTGGTCAACGGTGTAGGTTCGTCCATCGCCCGTGCCTCCGATACGGGCATTTACATCCACGTAGGCCCCGAGATTGGTGTGGCTTCCACCAAAGCCTTCACCGGACAGGTGTGCGTGCTCACGATGCTGGCTCTCCAACTGGGTCACGAACTGGGAAGTCTGCCCGACAACGAATATCACTACACCATCGGCAAACTCGCTGAGATTCCCGACCTCATGGAGGAGATGCTCAAGAGCGACATGGATGACAAGATAAAGCATCTGGCGCTCACCTACACATACGTGCGTAACTTCCTCTACTTGGGACGCGGCTACAATTATCCCGTGGCTCTCGAGGGTGCGCTGAAACTCAAGGAAATCTCCTACATCCATGCCGAAGGTTATCCCGCCGCCGAGATGAAACACGGCCCTATCGCCCTCATCGACAGCGACATGCCCACCATTTTCGTGGCTACCCATCATCAGCTTTATCAGAAGATTATCTCCAACATGAAGGAGGTCAAGGCCCGCAACGGCAAGATTCTCGCCATAGTGACACGCGGTGACAAGGATGTCAAGGCCATTGCCGACAGTGTGATTGAGATTCCTCCCACGCTTAACACGCTCGTGCCCCTGCTCACGGTGATTCCGCTGCAGTTGCTGAGCTATCATGTGGCTGTGGCTCGCAATCTCAATGTCGATATGCCCCGCAATCTGGCCAAGTCGGTCACAGTGGAATAATCTTCCGGACCCTGTCTGAACATTTGAACCAATTAAATATACACTTATGAGAGTCATTATTGAACCTTCTTACGATTTGATGTCCCAGTGGGCAGCAAATCGCGTCATCGGCAAAATCAATGCCGCCAAACCCACAGCCAGCCATCCCTTCGTGCTGGGTCTCCCCACAGGCAGCAGCCCGCTCGGCATGTACAAAGCCCTCATCAAGGCCAACGAGGAAGGCATCGTTTCGTTCAAGAACGTTGTAACCTTCAACATGGACGAGTATGTAGGCCTGCCCGAGAGCCATCCCGAGAGCTACCACAGCTTCATGTTCAACAACTTCTTCAACCATATTGACATCAAGCCCGAGAACATCCACATCCTCAACGGCAATGCCGAGGACCTCAAGAAGGAATGTGAGGAGTATGAGAAGGAGATTCTCAAGTTCGGCGGCATCGACCTCTTCGTGGGCGGCATCGGTCCCGACGGTCACATTGCTTTCAACGAACCCGGCTCGTCGCTCACCAGCCGCACCCGCATGAAGACTCTTACCTCCGACACCCGCATCGCCAACAGCCGTTTCTTCGGAGGCGATCCCAACAATGTGCCCCAGTTCGCCCTCACCGTCGGTGTAGGCACCGTGATGGACGCACGCGAGGTGATGATTCTCGTCAACGGCCACGCCAAGACACGTGCCCTTCAGGCCGTCATCGAAGGCTCCGTATCCCACATGTGGACGGTTTCTGCCCTCCAGATGCACCGGCACGGCATCATTGTCTGCGACGAGGATGCTTGTGATGAACTCAAAGTAGCCACCTTCAAGTACTTCAAGGAGAAGGAGCAGAACAACATCCTGTTGTAATTTGGAAATACTGAATCAAATCAACGACGCGCTATGGGGCTACGTCCTCATCGCGGCACTTATAGGGTGCGGCCTGTGGTTCACATGGCGCACCCGTTTTGTGCAGTTCCGCATGGTGGGCGAGATGTTGCGACTGCTCACCGACTCGACGGGCAAACCCGATGGCGGTCAGAAGCATATCTCGTCGTTCCAGGCGTTTGCTGTCTCGCTGGCTTCGCGTGTGGGCACAGGCAACCTCGCCGGTGTGGCCACTGCCATTGCCGTGGGTGGCCCCGGTGCCGTTTTCTGGATGTGGGTCATGGCGTTGGTGGGAGGGGCTACCGCCTTTGTCGAATCGACGCTGGGCCAGCTCTACAAACAACATCACCGGGACTCGTTCATCGGCGGCCCGGCCTACTATATTCAGCGGGGACTCCACTGCCGCTGGATGGCCGTGCTTTTTGCCGTGCTCATCACGGTGTCGTTCGGTCTGGCCAACAACTCTGTGCAGACCAACACCATTTGCGGAGCCATGGAGGGTGCCTTCGGGTGGAGTCCCATGGTGACCGGTGTGCTGCTTGCCCTGCTGACGCTCGTCATTGTCTTCGGCGGCATACAGCGCATTGCCAAAGTCAGCTCCGTGCTTGTGCCCGTCATGGCGGTGGGCTATTTCATTCTCGCTGTGGTCATTATCGTGATGAACATCGAACATATCCCCCATGTGCTGGCTGTTATCGTTCGGAGTGCTTTCGGTGTGGAGCAGGCAGTGGGCGGCACGCTCGGTGCTGCCATCATGAACGGTGTGAAGCGCGGACTCTTCAGCAACGAGGCCGGCGAGGGCAGTGCCCCCAATGCAGCGGCCACGGCTTCTGTCTCCCATCCCGTCAAGCAGGGACTTATTCAGGCGCTGGGAGTTTTCACCGACACCCTTGTGGTCTGCTCCTGCACGGCCTTCATCATCCTCATCAGCGGTCTCTACACTTCGCCCGAACTGAACGGCATCATGCTCACACAGGCTGCCCTCCAGTCGGAGGTGGGGGCATGGGGACCCGTCTTCGTGGCTGTGGCCATCTTCCTCTTCGCCTATTCTTCGATAATAGGCAACTATTACTACGGCGAGGCCAACGTGCGCTTCATGACGCAGAGCCGCTCGGCCATGACCGCCTATCGTCTGCTGTCCGGCGGTGTGATGGTGCTCTTCGGAGCTTGGACCACACTGGAGACGGTTTGGAGCATGATAGACTTCTGCATGGCTTTGCTCACCGCCTGCAACCTTGTCGCCATCGTGCTGCTGGGCAAATATGCCTTCCGCCTGCTCGATGACTATCGCAGCCAGAAACGGCGCGGCATTCGCGAACCTGTCTTCCGCCGCGAACAGTTGCCCGAGATAGAGCAGGATCTCGAGTGTTGGGAATAGCCAGTCGTTGATTTCCTGCCCGGTTTTGGCGAACAAAAGCATAGCGCCTTATATTACCTTTAATATATTGTAGAATTGTCAAATTTGTCGAATAACTGTGCCATTAACTGACAAAACAGTATTATATGGCATAATATTTGTCGTATTTATACATATTTAACGTGAATAATTGTCTGATTTTTAAAATAATTGGTTATCTTTGCAACGAAAATTTACGAAATATCAGACGTTGTTATGTTATTGTCAGCCAAATTTGAAAACATTTACTCATTTAACGAGGAAACGCGCATCTTGTTTACAGCCAGCAAGAGCGACCAATTGCCGTTGCAAGTGTCACGTGCGGAGAAACGGGATGATTTATCCGTACTCCGCATGGGATTGATTTATGGTGCCAATGCTTCCGGAAAGTCAAATATCATAAAATGTTTGGCTATTGTCAAAGAATTTGCCCTGAATGGCTGGAGTAATCTAAAATATAACTATTTCAAGATGACGGATGCTCCTCAAGAGCGTTCGTGTATCGAATTGGAGTTCAAGGCAGAAAACCAGTTCTTTGCTTACGGTATAGCTTTCTCTAAAGGCGGTTTGCTGGAGGAATGGCTGTACAAGACGGGCAGTCGTAATGACACCATGATTTTTGAGCGCAAGCGTTCTGCCGACAACTGGGAAAATGTAATTGCTACACAGTACATGAAGGATGAGGATGGACAATTCTTGAAATTCTTGATTGATGGTACTCCTACCAAGGGTACTTTCCTTAGTGAGTATATCAAGCGAAACGGAAAGGGAATTGATGCGATTAAGTCTGCCCGAAAATGGTTTGAGAATCTGAATGTCATCTTCCCAAATACACACAGAACAGATTTCCCGTTCCGAGTTGTAAACGACACCCAATTCAGAACCGTGATGCGCGAACTTCTGAATTATTTCGGAACAGGCATCTCCGACCTTTGTCGTGTAGAGTCCAAACCTGAAGAATTGGGCATTCACGATGATATTCGGCAAAAGGTTGAGGAGGCTCTTGAAGGCAAAGGAGCCGAAATCGGGGTGGTGATTCACAATGAGAACCGCTTCATCATTGCAGAAAAAGACAAGTCGAAGAATCTGAAGTGGCAAGAGCTGAAAACCATCCACAAGAAGGATGACAGCAACTCGGACTATATCTTCGAAATGTTCGAAGAGTCCGATGGAACGTCACGCTTGTTCGACTTCATTCCAATGCTTATCGATATGCGTGCCAATGATGCAGTCTATGTGATTGACGAGGTTGACAGGAGCTTACACCCGATGTTGACATTGAAATTATTGGAGTTGTACAACAGTTTGCTCAGAAGCGACTCGCAGATGCAGTTAATATGCACAACACACGAATCAAATTTGCTTTCTACAGCCCCTGTCCGCCAAGATGAAGTATGGTTTGTGGAGAAAGACAAGAAAGGAGAAAGCCATTTGTCTTCACTCTGTGAGTACAAGCCAAGGGAGAATGTGCAGAAAGGTTATCTGAACGGTCGCTATGGAGCAATTCCATTCTTTGGTGAACTGAATAATATTCATTGGGACAATGCGAAGCAGGAATAGTTTGATGCGTGAACGTCGCGAGGCATTTCGTGACGCTCGCCTCATAGTCATAGCCTCCGAGGGCAAAGACACGGAGCGGATATATTTCAAGGCATTAGCCAAAGAATATACCAATCCCCGTGTGCACGTACATATTCTGGAACGTAGTGCAGATGAACAAAACAACTCCAGTCCTGAACATGTGTTGAAACAGCTCAATGACTACAAAAGCCAATATGAGTTAGAGGCAGACGACGAACTCTGGTTAGTAGTAGATAAAGACCGCTGGACTGAGGCCATGCTTTCTCGTGTTGCCACGGAATGTTCACAGGAAGTCGCTATGCACATGGCATTAAGCAATCCTTGTTTCGAACTTTGGCTATTATTGCATATAGAAGATTCAGCATCAGTGACACCCGAGGAACAGATTCTATGGATGGAGAATCGCCGAAAATCTAAAAATGCCGACCCATATTTGAAGGTGCGGTTACGCCGGAAGATGGGGGCTTATCATGAGTCATCCTACGATGCACAGGCTTTGATAACTCATGTGGAAGACGCGATAAAACGGGCAAGGGCGTTGGACAAGAATCCTTCTGACCGTTGGCCGCAAACACTCGGTACGCGAGTGTATTTGTTGGCGGAAAGCGTGATGAACAGAGACTGATTGAGGCAAAAGGAATTTCGGGTTTGTGATGAGACTTGTCGAAACGGCGGCTTGGGATTACGCTGGCCGCCCGTATACTTAATCCATCCAATGTCGGAGATTTAACCGGCAGGTTACTACACTTTTTAGTCGGAAAATCTGCATTTTACTACACTTTAGAACCCGAAAATCTGCATTTTACTACACTTTTGGACCCGAAAATCTGCATTTTACTACACTTTTTTTTGCTCATTTGGAAAAAAAACGTATCTTTGTCCCCACAAAAGATTCAAAAATATTGAAGATATGACAGAAAACATCATCCTCGAAGTGCTTGCCGAGCAGAAGGACGAGGTAGCCGGAATGAAATTTTCGAGTTGGACTCGCCGAATGGAAGAGGAGCTATTCGAGTTCGACAGCCCCTTGGCGCAAGTCGTTATAGGTGTGCGCCGCTCTGGCAAGTCCACACTTTGCCACAAAGTGCTACTCCAACATCAGATCAGGTACGCTTACGCCAACCTCGACGACGACCGTTTTTTCGACCTTAAAACCCCTGATCTCAATACACTGCTCAGTTGCATCTACCAGTTGTATGGGCAGGACATCAACTATATCCTTTTGGACGAGATACAGAACGTCGAAGGATGGCATCTTTTTGTCAATCGCCTGCTTCGAACGGGATTCCATGTTTTCGTGACAGGATCAAATGCCAAATTACTCAGTAGCGAGCTCTCCTCACATCTGACCGGACGGTACAATGAAATCCGCCTTTTCCCCTTTTCCTTTGCCGAATACTGCTCATATCTGAAGACTGACACTCGCGGGCTGACCACCAAAGCCAAGGCAGCGGTAAAGGCAGCTTGGGCAGAATACCTGGTTAACGGCGGCTTCCCGGAACTTATGCACATCCGCAACAAGAGGGCATACGTGCAAGGGCTGATAGACACCATTATCCACAAAGATATCCGTCAACGCTTTCACCTGCGAAATGTGGAGGCTCTCCAATTGATTGCCAATCACCTAATCAACAACAACTGTCAGGAAATAAACTACGATGAATTGACCCGACTGTTCGGTATCGGAAGCCCGGTGACTACCAAAAAATATGTGAACTACCTGATGCAAGCTTTTCTTATTCTGCAAATTCATAAGTTCTCATTCAAAAGCCGGGAGCGCTTGCGAGATTCCAAAGCATACGTCATCGACACAGGTCTGATAGCCAATAGGACAGACAGTCTGGTCGGACAGAATGCCGGTTGGCGGTTGGAGAATATTGTATATATCGAATTGCTTCGCAGGGCAGCTCCGTTGTACCACGACATCTACTATTACAAACCCTCCAGCCGTAGCAAGGAGGTTGATTTTGTCGTATGCGAACAGGGGCGTACGATAGAGTTGGTACAAGTGGCATACGATATCGACTCGCCCAAAACTCTCTCCCGGGAAACAAATGCGTTGGTACAAGCCTCCAACATACTCCGATGCGACAATCTCACACTGATAACACTCTCGGAGACTCGCGAGACGCTTCTCTCCGGTCATATCATTCACATCCGCTCTGCTCTCGAGTGGTTGCTCCAAAACTGATTCTAGTTCCAAATTTGGCGGACAAAGATGACGTTTCGTGCTGAACCGGTGGGGCTTTTACCGTAGTTTTTTACTTTTAACGGTTTGGAAGCTTTGTATTTTCAAAAAAAAATGTAACTTTGCAGCCGAATATTCTCTTTAAATGTATTAAACAAGGCCTAATGGATATAGCATTCCTCTTAGACAGATATTTCAAAGGAGCTGCCAATCCTTCGATAGATGTGTTTGATGCCCAGACATTGAATACAGTATATAAAAACGTTGTCAATGCGATGACCTCTCATTTTGAGATAGAAGTCAGCGTGTTGCAAGCACTCAGTTATTGCCTCTATGAGATAATGGACAATGTGCACATTCATTCGGGCAAGCCTTTGGGGACGGCAATTACCTGTTACGACAGGGAGGAGTCCACACTGCGAATACTGATAGCAGACGACGGGAAGGGTATCCGAAAGTCACTGAGCGAAAACGTCCAATACAGGGACATAACTGAAGCAGATGCCCTTCGTCTATGTCTGCAAGATGCCATAACCGACGGAAAGGGTATGGGCTTCGGGTTATATACTACAGCAAGGCTTGTCAATGATATAGGCAAACGTTTTATTCTGCATTCAGGTAGTCACAAATTAATCATCAAGGATGGCAAGACTGACGTTTGGGAAAACGGTTTTTGGCAAGGAACTCTCATCTATATGGAAATCAGTACGGGCAAGGAAATAGATGCCAATCAAGTGGTTGATCATCGGACCGATGCCGTATGTGAATATAATGAAACATTTGTAGAAACAGAAGAATTGGAATCATTATGGTAGAATTCAGGTTTATAGAATATGGAACAGATTTCGGCACACGGGAGATGGGGCGGAAACTTCGCGAAAAACTGCTGCTGCTAATCCATGGAGGTGAGAAAGTCGTTCTTGACTTTACAGGTGTCAATGTTGTATCCAACTCCTTCGCCGATGAGTGCATTGCAAAACTTCTCATGGAGATGTCGTTGGATGAACTCAAACAGCACACGACATTCAGAGGGCTCAATCCCATGGCCGAAAGAAGTGTCTTGGTGGCCCTTCAGCGGAGATATAAAGTCCTGAAAGAGGGCAGACTATAACCCACATTGCAGCGCTCTGAAGAGGTCAAGCTCCTGTCGCGGAAATAGAGCTGTGCGTCCTGTTTCTCATGACCATATAGACCAGCCCCGATGCCGGTGGAGTGCTTGTCCAGGATAATTTCACGAGTCACGATTCCCGACCTTCGCGTAACAATCGCTCACCGGCAAAACCCTGTGTTCGAAAATAGTTTGATTGGGGGCATCAACGACCCGTTTTGAATCCAACCGAATCGGATGAACCCAAAAGGGGCGTTGACGACCCTATCGGACTCCGCTGGACCTGCAAAAAGTTTTTTGAGCCGCCATCGGATATCGATAGACCCGCGAAAAGTTTTTTAAGCCGCCATCGGATATCGATAGACCCGCAAAAAGTTTTCCGAGCCTCTATCGTCGGACGATGGACCTGCAAAAAGTTTTTTGAGCCGCCATCGGATATCGATAGACCCGCAAAAAGTTTTCCGAGCCTCTATCGTCAGACGATGGACCTGCAAAAAGTTTTCCGAGCCTCTATCGTCGGACGATGGACCCAAATGGACAGTAAGGCCCCTAATCGTTCTCACCCCGCGCTATGTTCTCTCTTTATACCAAATCTCCAATAATCGTTTGGGTTTCAAAGGAAAGCCCCAGACTCCGGGAGGAGGCGGGGCTTATGGGCTAAAGCAGTTCGAGGTTGAACAGTTGGACGAGGGTTTGGATGGCTTCAGGATTGTCTTTTTCCATCTCGTCGAATTTCTCCTGCGAGGTATAGGCGCGAAGGCTGGTGTCCTGAGGGAGGACTTCCACATCTATCTCGATGTGGGAATTGCGGAGTTTTTTGCGAATGAACTTGAGGAGGTTGGCTTTGTCGGTCTCGATGATGTCCTTCTGCTGCTCGGAGATGACCTTGACGACGTAGTGGGTGTCATCGATGCGCTCGGGCCGGAATCCCTGGATGAGGGCTTTGAGAAAGTTCCTCTGGATGACATTTTCGAGGCTACGCCAAGCGCGTTGCAGATTCTCGGGAGTGAAGGGTTCGTTCATTTCCTCGAGGATCTCGGCGGATGCCTCGTCGGTCTTGGGCTGTCCCTGACGGATGATGGCCGAGAGGCGGGAACCTTCGGCTGCGGCGGGTGTCGTGGAATGTCGCGGTGCGAACCTTGAAGAGCCGTTCACGGCATGCATGACGGGAGCGGGAGCCTGTGCGGCGGGTGCGGCTGTTGTGTCAGACCGGGGACCGACGGATGCCGTCTGCGGGGCGGGTTGTGCGGCGGGAGCAGACGAAACGGCAGGAGCAGAAGCCGAGGGCAGGGAGGAGCGTGTCGGTGTCGGGGAAACAGGGGCAGTGTCCTTGGGTCCTCTCAACAAGAAGATGAAAGAAGGAAGCGGGTCGGAAGCGTGGGGGGCACTATCGGCCCCCATCCGAGGGCCCGCCGTAGAGGCAGGAGCCAGGAGGGAACAGATGCGGATGATGGCAATCTCGACGGAGAGCCGTTTGTTGCGGCTGTTGCGATAGTTGAAGTCGCACTCGTTGGCTATCTGTAGTGCATAGTAGAGGAACCTGTTGTCGCATTTGGCCGCCTGTTCCATGTATTTGCGTGCCAAATCCTGTCCGGCCTCAATGAGGGCAGCTGTGGCCGCATCCTTGCTGACCATGAGGTCGCGCAGATGGGCGGCCCATCCACCGATGAAGTACTGGGCATCGAAACCGCGCTTGATGACATTGTCGAGTATCATGAGCGCAGCGGGGATGTTGCATTGGAGGGCAGCATCGGTGATGCGGAAATAGGTTTCGTAGTCGAGGATGTTGAGGTTTCGGATGACGGCCTCGTAGGTGACCTGTCCCTGTGTGAAGCTCACAATCTGGTCGAAGAGCGAGAGGGCATCACGCATACCGCCGTCGGATTTGCGTGCGATGACCTGCAGGGCGCGTGGTTCGGCTGTGACGTTCTCCTGGGTGGCTATCCAGGCGAGCTGGTCGGCAATGTCCTGGACGGAGATGCGTTGGAAATCGTAGGTCTGACAGCGTGACAGGATGGTGGGGAGTATCTTCTGCTTCTCGGTGGTGGCGAGAATGAAGACGGCGTGCGAGGGCGGTTCTTCGAGCGTCTTGAGGAACGCATTGAAAGCACCCGTGGAGAGCATGTGGACCTCGTCGATGATGAACACTTTGTAGCGTCCTATCTGCGGGGGAATCTGCACCTGCGCGATGAGTTCGCGTATGGAATCGACACCGTTGTTGGAAGCGGCATCGAGTTCGTGGATATTGAGCGAACGTTGCTCGTTGAACGAAATGCAGGACTCGCACTCATCGCATGCCTCGCCGTCAGCCCGACGATTTGTACAGTTGATGGTTTTGGCAAAAATACGGGCGCAGGTGGTCTTGCCCACGCCTCGGGGGCCGCAGAAGAGATAGGCATGAGCCAGTTTGCCGGACTGAATGGAGTTGCGAAGGGTCTGCACCAACGCCTTCTGTCCCACAACGCTGTTGAAGGTCAGAGGTCTGTATTTGCGGGCAGAGACGATGTATTCACTCATTTTTGCCAAAAGCGATTTTAGATTTATTTATTTTATATTTACCTATTTAGGATTTACCTATTTAGGATTTACCTGTACAGGATTTATATATTCAGATCTTTCTGTTTATTTGGGACTGGCACCCCACTTGTTGGTCTCGGGATTGCTGTCCTGAATATACCACCAGATAAGAATCAGGTTGACAAGGGGAACGAGGGCGAGGAGGAGCCACCAGCCGCTCTTGCCTACATCGTGGAGACGGCGTACGGCAACAGCCAGGCCGGGGATGATGAGAAGAATGCCCAGGAACTGAACCAAGGGAATCATGCCGATTACGATGTTGAGGAGGCAGAACCACCAATACTCGCTGCGGCGTGCACGGCCGGAGAAATCAAAGTACTTGGTAAGACAAGTTTTGACAGAGGTAATGAAATCCATAATAAGGAACGGTTAAAAAGTGAATTGATAAAAAAAAACGGAGCATTGCTGCTCCGCATTGAAGTACCCGAAGTGGGACTCGAACCCACACAGACTTAAGTCCACTAGTCCCTGAAACTAGCGCGTCTACCGATTCCGCCATCCGGGCAAAAGGATGAGCATTTTCGTAAATGCGGGTGCAAAGATAAAACAAATTTCGGAAAAATCCAAATTTTTTTGCGAAAAAATTGCGTATGTCGATAATTTTTTATAATTTTGCAGCCGAACTTTGAAAACAAGATGTATAAATATAACCCAAAAAGCGAAAAATGAAGTCGATGTTTTGGAAAGAGTTGTTGAGACTCCTGCTGTTTACCCTGGGCGGCATTTTGCTGACGATGCTTCTGATGGCTGTGATGTTGGCGGTGTCGGGCAGTTCGGTCACCCTGCTGCACGTCACCCAATGGGGACAAACGCTGTTCATGATGGCTCTTCCGCCGGTGTTGTGGGCGAAGTTCTACCTTCACGAGCCTGTGGCCAATGCGCTGAACCTGTGGAGGCCGCGCTGGGAATGGATGGTGCTGACATTCTGTCTGATGGTCGTATCGGTTCCCCTGATGGACCAGCTGTCGGTATGGAACGCACAGATTCCGCTGCCGGGCGAGCTACAGGCCCATGCGGAGCAGCAGCGTGCCACCAACAATGCGGTGCTGGAAAAGATGCTGAATGTGGACGGCATTGGAGGCTGGACGGAACTGATTCTGCTGCTGACCGTGGGAACGGCCGTAGGGGAGGAGCTGATGTTCCGGGGCGGATTGCTGCGCTGTTTCCGTCATACGAAGCTGTCGAAGGGCAGTGTGGCCGTGCTGATAGGCTTGATATTCTCGCTCATCCATTTTGACCTGCAGGGTCTGCTGCCGCGCTGGATACTGGGGACGCTGCTGGTCTATCTGGTGTGGTGGAGCGGCTCAATCTGGCCGGCTGTGCTGGCTCATGCCGTCAATAACTTGATGGCTCTCCTCTCAGCCAAACTCAACGGCGTGGACGACTACATGGCGATGACCGACTGGGGCTGGGGCATGCTGACGCTGAGTGCCGTCCTCACGTGCGCGTTATTATATATAATGTGTAAGAGACGGGTGGATATGCAGCCCGAGTGAATCAGGCGTGCGGGGCGGTTCCCCCGGCCGACTTCCTGTGGAGACGCAGGCGGGGTTTGGCCGTGTTGCAGAGCCAGACACCTCCGATGACCAACACACAACCCAGGACGGCGAGGGACGTGACGGGTTCGTCGAGGACGAGGGCTGCCACAACCATGGAGGTGACAGGATTGAAATAGAGATAGTTGCCCGAAACGACCACACCGAGACGGCGTACGACGATGTTCCACACAAAGAAACATCCGAGGCTGCAGACGAGTGCCAGATAAGCCAGAGGACCGAGGATGTCGGGACGGAAAAGCATGTCGAAGGTCAGTCCGGGCGGTCGCCAGAGGAAATAGGGGAGCATCGTGATGAAACCCCAGAAGAAGACCTTGCGGGTGATGAATGCCGAGGAGTAACGCCGCTCGACATCGCGGAGGATGAGGCTGTAAACAGCCCACGAGACAGATGCGGAAGCTGCGAGAACGGCCACCCAGGGATTGTCGTCGAACACAATGACGCCGTTGGAAACCACGAGCACGACCCCCGTGAGCGCCACCACCGAGCCGACGTAGAAGCCCGACGAGAGTTTCTCGCCCCAGAACCAATGGAGAAGCAGGGCCGAGACAACGGGTGTGGTGCAGACAATGAGTGCTACGGTCTGGGTGGCAGTGCCTATTTGGAGAGCGGTATTCTCGGAGAAGAAATACCACGAACCGCCCGTGACGCCGAGGAGGACGAAGAGCAACTCGTCGCGCAGGGAACGGCTCCACCGACGGCGTCCCGTGATGAAGAGCAGGATGACCCAAGCCACGATGAAACGGAGGCACATAATCTCGGCAGGATTGAGGCCGGCAAGGAGGAGCAGCTTAGAGGCCACGAAAGTGGTGCCCCAGATGCAGGCCGTGACGAAGGCCAAAGTGTGATATACCCATTGATTCATGGAGCAAAGATAACACAAAATGTCGAGACGGAGAAAAGAAAGGACGCGAGAAAGAAAAGAGGAAGATTTTTTAAAGTTAAAGAACTGTAATTTGGCATTTGAAAGTGTCATTTTTGCGAATTTCAGATTCAATTTTGCGTTTGGAACTGCAGTTTCGAAAGGAAATTTTGGCAGTTCGGAAAATTTTCCCTATCTTTGCGCGCTGTTTGTGGACGGAACAGAACGTGTTCCCCGCAAAAGCGGCATCTCAGTGAGCTGTCCGTAAGCTGAGCGCTGCCGACGATACATTATTAATTATTAACTATTTAAACATTAACTAAAGCAGTGGATACTTTATCGTACAAGACCATTTCTGCTAACAAAGCAACTGTTACAAAAGAATGGGTCGTTGTAGATGCCACCGATCAGGTGCTCGGCCGTCTCTGCTCGAAGGTCGCCAAACTCCTTCGCGGCAAGTACAAGCCCAACTACACGCCTCATGTTGACTGCGGTGATAATGTTATCATCATCAACGCAGAGAAAGTCACGATGACCGGCAACAAATGGACCGATCGCGAGTGGCTTACCTTCACCGGTTATCCTTCGGGCCAGCGCGTTCACACGCCCGCAACCGAAGTAAAGAAGAAAGGCTATGCAGCCCTCTTCCTCGTAGTTCTCAAAGGTATGCTTCCCAAGAACAAGTTGGGACGTCAGCTTCTCCGCAACGTACGCATCTATGAGGGTGCCGAATACAAGGAGGTAGCCCAGCAGCCTAAAACCATCGACATCAATAAACTCAAGTAATTATGGCAGAACAAATCAATGCAGTAGGCCGTCGCAAGGCAGCCGTGGCACGTGTTTACGTAGCTGCGGGAGATGGCAAGATTACCATCAACAAGAAAGAACTTGAGGCTTATTTCCCCTCGTCGATTCTTCAGTACATCGTCAAGCAGCCCCTCAATGCAGTCAATGCAGCTGCCCAGTACGACATCAAGGTCAACCTCCGCGGCGGCGGTTTCAAGGGTCAGGCCGAGGCTTTGCGTCTCGCCATTGCCCGAGCACTCGTCAAGATAGACGAAGCCAACAAGCCCACTCTCCGTGCTGAAGGGTTCCTGACCCGCGATGCCCGTACCGTTGAACGCAAGAAGCCCGGTCAGCCCAAGGCACGTCGTCGCTTCCAGTTCAGCAAGCGTTAATATTTGCAACCGAGTTACATTGTTGACGCAAAACGTCGCTTAGCCTGAACAGCATTCATCTCAGAGCGAAGCGCCGAGTTTAGTATCTAAATCCTCCCGACACCGAGGTTCTCCGCGACAGGCGAGCCACTACCCGAGGATTGCAATTAAAAAGAAAGTAAACAAAAAAACAATTATGGCAAGAACAAATTTTGATCAACTTTTGGAAGCCGGAGTTCACTTCGGACACTTAAAGAGCAAGTGGAACCCCGCAATGGCTCCCTATATCTTCATGGAGCGTAACGGCATCCATATCATCGACCTTAACAAAACAGTTGCTAAAATCGACGAGGCAGCTGAGGCTCTGAAGGCTATGGCCAAGCAGGGCAAGAAGGTGCTTTTCGTCGCTACCAAGAAGCAGGCCAAGGAAGTTGTAGCCGAGAAGGCTGCAGCTGTAGGCATGCCCTACGTCATCGAGCGCTGGCCCGGTGGCATGCTGACCAACTTCGCCACCATCCGCAAGGCTGTCAAGAAGATGGCTACCATCGACAAGCTGTCAGAGGATGGCACATATAACAATCTCTCCAAGCGCGAGCGTCTGCAAATCAGCCGTCAGCGTGAGAAACTGGAGAAGAACCTCGGTTCAATCGCCGACCTTACCCGTCTCCCCAGCGCCCTCTTTGTAGTGGACGTCATGAGAGAGCACATCGCCGTGGCAGAGGCACAGCGCCTCGGTATCCCCGTATTTGCCATGGTCGATACGAACTCCAACCCCCGCGACGTGGACTATGTAATCCCCGCCAACGACGATGCCACGAAGTCCATCGAGACCATCGTAGGCGTGATGTGCGAGGCCATCAACGAGGGTCTTGAGGAACGCAAGGTAGAGAAAGCCGACAGCGATGCTGCCGAGGCTTCAGGCAAGGCTCCCGCCCGCAAGAGCAAGAAGGCTGCCGAGCCCGAAGAGGCTGAAGCAGAAGCACCCGCAGCCGAGGAGGCCGCCGCAGAAGCAGAGGCTTAAAGAACTTTCATTCATTTATCAACAAAAAGAATTATGACTGTATCAATCGCAGATATCAAGAAACTCCGTGAGATGACCGGTGCCGGCATGTCCGACTGCAAGAAGGCTCTCGAGGTTGCCGAAGGAGACTTCGACAAGGCAATGGAGGAAATCCGCAAGAAGGGTCAGGCTGTGGCTGCCAAGCGTGAAGCACGCGAGGCTGCACAGGGCACGGTAGTGGCCAAGGCAGATGGCAAGTTTGCCGCTGTTGTAGCCCTCAAGTGCGAGACCGATTTCGTGGCCAAGAACGACCGCTTCGTGGGTCTGGCCAACAAGATTCTCGACCTCGTATTGGCCAACAAGCCCAAGACCGTGGACGAGGTATTGGCTCTCCCCACCGAGGAAGGTACCGTAAAGGATGCCATCGTAGCCCAGTCAGGTGTGACGGGCGAGAAGATGGAACTCGGCGGATACGAATATGTAGAAGGCGAAACGACCGTGGCATACAACCACTTCAACGGTATGCTCTCCACTGTTGTAGCCTTCAACCAGGCCGGTGCCGATGCCGAGGTTACGAAGAACGTAGCCCTTCAGGTAGCTGCCATGAACCCCGTATCGGTGAACTCTGACTCCGTACCCCAGGAGGTGAAGGACAGAGAGCTTGCCGTAGCCATCGAGAAGTCGAAGGAAGAGCAGGTGAACAAGGCTGTAGAGGCTGCCCTCAAGAAGGCAGGCTTGAATCCCAACCTGGTTGACTCCGAGGACCACATCGCCAGCAACATCAACAAGGGCTGGCTCACCGAGGACCAGGCAGAGCAGGCACGTCAAATCAAGAAGACAGCCAGCGAACAGAAACTTGCCAACATGCCTGAGCAGATGATTCAGAACATCGCCAAGGGTCGTCTGAACAAGTTCTTCAAGGATTCCTGTCTCGTTGAACAGGAGTTCGTTCAGGACAGCAAGTTCACGGTGCAGCAGTATATGGATCAGGCATCCAAGGGTCTGACCGTAACTGCCTTCAAGCGCATCAACTTGAATCAGGATTAATCCTGACAACAAATAACGTTGACAATTGGGAGTCGCGTAGAGAGAAGTTCCCGGCGAGGTCTCAATTGTCAACCCTTTCGGGGTGTGGCGCAGTTGGTAGCGCGCTACGTTCGGGACGTAGAGGCCGCCCGTTCGAGTCGGGTCACCCCGACCTCTATTTTCACCGGTTTTTCGCCAGAAAAGCCTATTAACCCTTTTTATTATCAATTTTATGTCTAACAATTTAAACAATGCCGGCATCGCAGACTTCGATTGGGAAGCCTACGAGAAAGGCGACTCTCTTAGCAATAAGAGCGTGGAGGAATTGACAGCTTCCTACGACAAAACATTAAATTCTGTCAACGCCAACGAGGTAGTCAAAGGTACGGTTACCGCCATCAACAAGCGTGAGGTAATCGTTAACATTGGTTACAAGAGCGAAGGTGTGATTGCCGCTTCCGAGTTCCGCTACAATCCCGATTTGAAGGTCGGAGACGAAGTGGAGGTTTACATCGAATCTCAGGAGAACAAGGCCGGTCAGCTCGTTCTTTCTCACAAGAAGGCGCGCGTATCCACTTCCTGGAGCCGTGTAAATGAGGCTCTCGAGAACAACGAAATCGTTACCGGTTTTGTGAAGTGCCGCACCAAAGGTGGTATGATCGTTGACGTATTCGGCATCGAGGCATTCCTGCCCGGTTCGCAGATTGACGTCAAGCCCATCCGCGACTACGATGTCTTCGTTAACAAGACGATGGAATTCAAAGTCGTCAAGATTAACAGCGAGTACAAGAATGTTGTCGTCAGCCACAAAGTGCTCATCGAGGCTGAACTCGAAGAGAAGAAGAAAGAGATTATGTCTCAGCTTCAGAAGGGTCAGATTGTTGAGGGCGAAGTCAAGAACATCACTTCGTACGGTGTATTTATCGACCTCGGTGGCGTTGACGGCCTGATTCATATCACAGATCTCTCGTGGGGCCGCGTGAACGATCCCAAGGAGGTTGTGGAAATCGGACAGAAACTCCGTGTCGTCATCCTCGATTTCGACGACGAGAAGAAACGTATCGCTCTCGGTCTCAAGCAGCTGACTCCCCATCCGTGGGATTCGCTCGATGCCAACCTCCAACCTGGCGACAAGGTCAAGGGCAAGGTTGTCGTTATGACCGACTACGGTGCATTCGTAGAAATCGCTCCCGGCGTAGAGGGTCTGATTCATGTGAGCGAGATGAGCTGGTCGCAGCACGTACGCTCTGCACAGGATTTGCTCCATGTAGGCGACGAGGTTGAAGCAGTCATCCTCACACTCGACCGCGCAGAGCGCAAGATGAGCCTCGGTCTCAAGCAGCTCAAAGAAGATCCGTGGGAGACCATTCTCGAGAAATATCCCGAGGGCTCGGTTCACACAGCCAAGGTTCGCAACTTCACCAATTTCGGTGTATTTGTTGAAATCGAAGACGGTGTTGAGGGTCTGGTTCACATCAGCGACCTCTCCTGGACCAAGAAAATCAAACACCCCTCGGAGTTCACCCAAATCGGTTCGGAGCTTCAGGTCAAGGTGCTTGAGGTTGACAAGGAAAACCGTCGTTTGAGTCTGGGCGTAAAGCAGCTTGAGGACAATCCCTGGAACGCTATCGAAGAGAAATATACGGTAGGTTCGGTTCATGAGGGCACCATCCTTGAGATGATAGACAAGGGTGCAGTCATCAAGCTCGAAGAGGGCGTTGAAGGCTTCGCTACTCCCAAGCACCTCACCAAGGAGGACGGTTCGCAGCCCAAGGCCGGCGATACGCTCGATTTCAAAGTTATCGAATTCAACAAGGATCAGCGTCGCATCATCCTTTCGCACAGCCGTACGTTTGAGGATGCAGCCAAGGCTGAAGCCCGCAAGGAAGCAGCTGCCAAGAAAGCTGCCCGCCGTCAGGAGAAGAAGGTTGAAGAGACCGTTCAGATGCCTACTCTCGAGAAGACAACCCTCGGTGACCTCGATGCCCTCGCCGCTCTCCGCGACAAACTCGCTTCGACTCCCGTAGAGAAGAAGGCCGCTCCCAAGAAGGCTGCCGAGGCTCCCGCCAAGAAGGCTGAAGCTCCCGCCAAGAAGGCTGAAGCTCCCGCCAAGGAAGTTGAGGCTGCCGCCAAGGAGGCTGAGGCTCCCGCCAAGGAAGTTGAGGCTCCCGCCAAGAAGGCTGAAGCTCCCGCCAAGGAGGCTGAAGCTCCCGCCAAGGAGGCTGAGGCTCCCGCCAAGGAGGCTGAGACTCCCGCCAAGGAAGCCAAGACAGGCAAGAAGTAATCCCTGCTTCAAGAAGTAATCCATAAATACGGAGGCTCTCCACCGAAAAGGGAGAACCTCCGTTCTCGGCTCTAATTCAAACCCATTACCCAATCATAGAACGCACCAAAATGAAACGACTGTTGATATCGGCTTTGACGGCTCTGCTCACGGGCATGAGTTTGCAGGCTCAGACGGCTGCAGATGCACTGAAAGGCGTGTCGGACATCGCTGTCGGACAGCGTTATGAGGGTGTCTCGGAATACATGAACCTGACACGCATCACGCTGCCGAACGGAATACAAAGCATCAACTCAATGGTGCAGGATCCGGACGGAATGGTGTGGTTAGGAACCAACCGCGGACTGTATTCCTACGACGGCTACACGTTCTATGACCACAACCAGGACAGAGAAGGAAACTTGCGCAAGGGTATCAATGTGCTGCTGAACCGGGAATGGAGCATCAATATCGGAACCGAGAAGGGTCTATACGAGTATGACCAAAACGAAGAAAGACCCTCAGTCAACAAAAACAGCTACACCGGCATCAATGCTCTCTGTTACCTGGCAGACCGACTGTGGATAGGAACCGATCGGGGACTGTATGCCGAACAGGGAACGGAATCAAATCAGATACTCCAAATGCAGGTAAATGCACTGGCCGCCACTCAGCGTGACAGCATTCTCTGGGTGGGTACAGAAGACGGCCTCCTGCGCTATGATGCGAAAGAAGAAACCTGCTATCCGATTATTTTCAATTTTGACAATCCCCTCCACCGCAACAAAGTGACGGTTCTGCTGAGCGACACGCTTAGGAACCGCTTGTGGATAGGAACCGAAGGCGAATTGTTCTGCTACGAATGGGACAAAGACCGGATGATATGTCTCACCGGCTATCGGGGCATCAACATCACAGCCATCGCTTTTGACCTGCGAGGCAGAATGCTGGTGGGAAGCGAAGAGGGTTTCTATGCCGAAAGAGAGTCCATGCCGGACAGTTTTCCCGACGAGAATGTCTATGATACCCGTCCGCTGCAAATACTCCACGACTCGCGCGACGAGAATTCTCTGCCCTACGATGAAGTGAAATCGCTCATGGTGGATGAGGCAGGAGACCTTTGGGTGGGAACCGCACGTGGACTTGCCCTTCACGTTGTGGACGAAGCCACCCCTTTCATTCCCATCTGGCAGTTCACGGGCATGGGACGCGGAAATAATTTCCAAACCTTCCTCTACGATACCAAAGGACAATTGTGGATGGGCGGCAACAACGGTCTGATTAAAGCCGATCCGTCGTTCAACAAACCGGAAAATACCCGTTGGTACACAACGTTGATGTCGGAATATGCAGCCGGACGCAACAGCATCAACCACATTTATGAAGACCGGCAGCATGACCTCTGGACAGCTACAGCCACAGGCATTTATCTCCGCAACGGAGAGACCTGGCGACAGTATGTCTTTGCCGAAAATTCAAACGGTTACGTCAGAATCCATTACAATGCCATACTGGTCGATCATGCCAACCGGGTATGGATAGCAGCCGAGAAGGGACCGCTGTTTGTGACCCGGAAGGAGGAAATGCTTTCCCACAATGCCTCCGAATACTATCAGGCCGATGTGGCTTGTGTCGATACGGCACAGGGTCTGGCCTCGCTGAATGTGACTCATCTGGCCGAGGTGGGCAATGAGGTGTGGGTTCTGACGAGTGACAGCGGCCTCCAGGCTATCTCGAAGACGGATTTCAGCATCCGTAACATCCGACTTCCCCGAGGACTGAAAGAACAGCCGTCGGTGATGATGGCCGATTCCGTGGGCCGACTTTGGTTGGGAGTCAAGGGCGGTATGTTGTGTTGGGATGTGGATTTCCTGGCCAATGACACAACGGCAGAACCGTACAGATATCATTTCCCGAATTACGGCAACAACCGTCCCCTCGACATGGCCTCGGTGGGCAACGCCCTCTGGGTGACATCGACCGACGGCGTATGGGTGGCTACGGTGGGCGATACGATTTGCCAGCGCATCCGTGCGCTGGGGCATCAATATCGGGCTGTATGCTACAGCCCCGACTACGATTGTCTCTATCTGGGAACCGAAGACGGACTGACGGTCGCCAGCCCCGAGGAATTGCATCAGAAACTTACGGACGATCCCATCCGGCTGACGGGTATTGAGGTAAACGGCGAAATGACTTATATCAACGGTTGGCAGAGTCTGCGCAAAGTGGAATACATGGGCTTTGCCCATCATCAGAACAACCTGGTATTCCACTTCTCGGACTTCCCCTACAACCGGCTGGTGAAAGACCGTTTTGTCTATCGTCTCCGCAACCGGGAGAAAGAATGGCTTGCCCTTCCTCCGGGCGAGGGAAGTGTCGAATACCACGATTTGCCGTCGGGCAACTATTGGTTTGAGGTGTCGCGAGTGGGCAGCGACGGAGAGTTGCTCAACCTGCTTTCGATGCCGTTCAAGATTTACTATCCCTGGTATTTCTCATGGTGGGCCATTCTGGTTTATTTGCTTATTCTGGCCTTCATCGTTGCCGCAGGCATCTATCTGTGGTACACCGGCAACAGGCTCCGTATCGAGCGGAAGGAGAAAGAACGTAACCGCGAACAGACGCGGGACAAGATGAAACTCTACGCCGATATGTCGCGCGAATTCATGGAGCCAGTCAATGGCATAGTGTCATCGCTGAGCGATGTGTTGAAGACGCAACGGGATGCAGATTCCGAACTCAAAACCAAGGTGGAGGAAGCCAACGGCAACGCCCTCCTGCTCTCGAAGATGGTTCATCGGCTCCTGGACTTTGACCGCATAGAGAATGACATCAACTCACCCCTGATGCTGACCCGTCAGGACATCTGTGCCCTGCTCAAAGATACCTACGAGACCTATAAAAACGGAGCTTTTGCACGCAACGGACTGACTTCCGACTTCACAAGCAATGAGGAGGAGTGTGTGCAGCCGGTTGACAAAATCAAGCTGGTGTCGGTATTCACCAACATTCTCAGCAATGCCGCCCGCTATACTCCGCGCGGCGGACATGTGGACGTGGATTTCCTGCTTTCGGGACGATATGTGCTCATCACCATAGCCGACAACGGAGTAGGCATTCCGGACGAGGATTTGCCCTATATCACCTCGGAAAGATATCACAAAGTGTCGAACAACCGTCGCCAAATGCACAGCGTGGGACAGGGACTTTATCTGTCGCGTCTGTATATTGAGATGCACGGTGGCACATTCGATATCCGATCAGAGGAGAAAAAGGGTACAAAAGTCACGATGTCGCTGATGCATGACACGGATTTGGGTCCCTCTGCCGTCGAAGAATCCCACACGGATGCCAACATGCGTCTCTTGCGTCTGGAGGACAAAGATTTCGCGGAGCGTATAAAGGGTATCATACTTCGCAACATGGACGATGCTGCTTTCGACGAGAACCGTCTGTGCAAGATGGTGGGGTTGGGCTTAGGTGCCGTGAACGACCGTCTGTCCAAAGAACTCGACACAACGTTGAAGAAATATATTCTCACGATACGCCTTCAGAAAGCGGCTCAACTGCTGGAGGCACAATATTCGATGCTGGAAGTGATGTATTTTGTGGGGATTCGCGACAAAGACGAATTTTTTCACGAATTTGTAGGTGCCTACGGCATCACACCGCAGGCATACGCCGAGAAACATTAAGCCGGCAATCCGGTCATTCAATGACAAACAACTGCCTGCCGGCAATCCGGAATCTCACATTTCTGCCCGCAAACTCCATTCCGTAGATGCGTTCCGAATCGTCCTGATAGCGCGGACGCGGGTCTTGGGAAAGGATTTTGCGCAGAGCCGACAGCTGCCCGGGTTCCCACAACCGTTGGAAATCGTCCGACATAACGACTTCCAACGGTTTTTCTGTGCTGGTTTGCCGGGTGAATCCCCCTTTGGCCTCGGGATAACACTCGGAGAACGGCAGATAGGGCTTGATGTCAAGAATCGGGGTGCCGTCCACCATATCGGCACCGCGTACGAAGATGACCGGTCCTTCGTCCGTTTCCGGTTCCACATGGTCGAGCCTGACACATGAGAGTCCGATGGGATTGGGACGAAACGGCGAGCGTGTGGCCCAAACTCCCATTCGCACATTGCCGCCCAGACGTGGCGGACGGACAGTGGGCGAGAAAGTGTCACTTGCAGGACTCTCCGAAAAGAGCCAGATGAGCCACAGATGGGAGAAATCGTCCAGACCGCGCAATGCCTCCCGACTGCGGTAGGCGTGCTCAAACACAATCTTGCCGACAAGTTCATCGACGAGACCCGATTGTCGGGGCACTCCGAATTTGGACGGGAAATCGGTGCGGATGGTTGCTATAATCTTGAAGGAAGGATTCATAATCGCAGGAGGTTCAGAGGGGGTCGGCATCATAATAGAAAACAGTGCGGGCAAAGTCGGCTTTCTTCTGCTGCATTTCCTGCTGTACGGCGAGGAGATACTTTCTCGTCAGTTTGGGAGAGGCCGTGCGCTCCATCTTGAGCAGGATGCGGTAGATGAACATATTTCTGACGCGAGCCACGGGCGGAGTGTCGGGGCCGATGACACGTTCTCCGAAGACATGTCGCAGGGTGTCGGCATATTCCCGGGCCAAACGTTGAAGCTGGTCTTCATAACGCCCCTTCATATATATAATAATGAGTCGGGTGAAGGGCGGATATCCGTGAAGGCGACGGTCCTCCAACTGGGTACGTGCCATATTCTCGTAGTCGTGGCTGATGACCTGACGCAAAAGGGGGGAGGAGGGATTGGAGCATTGAATCAGTACTTTGCCTTCTTGCCCCACGCGACGACCGGCTCGTCCGGCCACCTGTTCCATGAGCTGGAATGCACGTTCTTCGGAGCGGAAATCGGGAAAGTTCATCAGCGAGTCGGCATTCATGATGCCCACCGTGTCCACGCCGCTGAAATCCAACCCTTTGCTGACCATTTGGGTACCTATCAGCACATTGGCCCGTTGGGTCTCGAACTCGTCGAGAATCTTTTCATAACTCTTTCGTCCTGTGGTCACATCGGTATCCATCCGGGTGGTCCTGGCCATCGGGATGGCTTCGCGCAACTCCTCTTCGATACGTTCGGTACCATAGCCTTGCTGTTGGAGTTTGAGGTTGCCGCAGATGGGACATTTGGCAGGCCAGGGCATCGAGTATCCGCAATAATGACATTCCAGGAGACGGCGGACACGGTGATAGGTGAGGGTTACGGCACAACGCGGACACTGAGGCAACCATCCGCACTCCGGACATTCCACCACGGGCGCAAAGCCGCGTCGGTTTTGGAAGAGGATAACCTGTCGGTTGGCAGTCAGCGAGGTTTTGATTTCGTCGAGCATCTCCTGAGTGTAGGGACCCCGCAGTTTGTTGTTTTTGCGGGCTTCCGTCAACGAGATGAGCCGCATCGACGGCAGGCCCACTCCGGCATGCCGTTCTGAGAGCTTGATGTAGCCGTATTTGTTCTCGAGAGCCAGATAGTAACTCTCAAGACAGGGCGTTGCACTGCCCAAAAGCACTTTGGCTCCGTGGAGCCGGGCCAACATGATGGCAGCGTCTCGTCCGTTGTAGCGGGGTGCGGGATCCTGTTGTTTGTAGGACGGCTCGTGTTCTTCATCGACAATGACCAACCCCAACTGACGGAAGGGGAGGAAGATGGAACTGCGCACCCCGAGGATGAGATCCACTTCGGGTTCGTTGTGGAGAATGCGCTGCCAGGTTTCGACACGTTCGCTGTCAGAGAACTTGGAGTGATAGACCGTCATCCGTTTGCCGAACACTTTGCGCAGACGCAGGCACAATTGGGTGGTGAGTGCGATTTCGGGTACCATCATCAGCACCTGTTGTCCGCGTGAAATCACATCGGATGCCAGATGCATGTAAATCTCCGTTTTGCCCGAAGATGTCACGCCGTGGAGCAGACTCACGTCCTTGTCTCGGAATGAGGTGCAGATTTGGCGGTAGGCCACATTCTGGATTTCGGTCAACATGGCGACCGGGATGACGGGTTGGAGGGCAGCCGATTCTCCGATTTCCATTCGGGGGATTTTGATGCTCCCGGTTTCGAAGATACCCTTCCTGACCAACGCCTTCACAACGGTAGAGTCGCAGTCGGCGGCATGTTGCAGGTCCACCTGAGGCACGATGTTGGGCTGAGTTTTCTGGAGGATGCGGCTCATGTCCAGCCATTTCATGAAGAGATCCTGCTGTTTCTTGCTCCTTTGGAGGATGGCAAAGACAGCGTTCAACTGCTGCGATGTGAGTTTCCCTTCGGGAGAGAGCATCTTGGGATTTATCATCACGCAAGAGCGGACTTTGGGCTTGTATTTGTGTTCCAGGTCCTCATCGACCCAGACGGCTTCTTTCTGCATCAGCCTTTTGAGGATGGGGAGAATGTTGCTTTTGCCGGTGAATTTTTCGATGCTGCCGATGCGGATGGGTTTGTCGCCCAACAACGCGAGCACTTCCAACTCGGCCTCGGTGAGTTTTTGGTTCGGATCTTCCTCGAAGTCTTTGTTTCGCCCCACGACGGTCTCGCTTTCAAGTTTCAGACCTGAGGGCAGAGCGGCCTTCATCACGTCACCTACGGCGCAAAGGTAATAATCGGCCATCCATTCCCACAGTTTCACCTGCCGTTCGCAGACGATGGGCTCGGGTTCCTCAATGGAGGTGACCTCTTTGATTTCGAAGCCTTTGGGAGCCTGGTCGGTGAGTCGGGAGATGATGCCCGTATAGTAATGCCTCTGTCCGAACTGAACCACAACACGCATGCCGGGTTTCGCCACCGGCTGCTGGTCGGCAGTGAGCCGGTAGGTGAAAGTTCCCGGAAGGGGGAGGGGGAGTATAATCTCGGCAAATTCCATGCTGCGAAGATAGAGAAAAAAAACGAAACAACGCTCTATTTTGACATTAAAAAATGACAAACCACCCAACAAGTCTTCTTTTTTTCGGAAAGAGCAACAAAAATTTTAAAAAACTGACGCTTATGTCAAAAGTTTTTACTACCTTTGCACGCGTATTTTTAAATTAAAATTCATTTTCATCGTGGAAACGAAGTATATATTTGTCACCGGTGGCGTGGTTTCTTCCCTTGGGAAAGGAATCATTGCCGCATCGTTGGCACGTCTCCTTTTGGCCCGAGGCTATCGTGTGGCCAATCAGAAATTGGATCCTTATATCAATGTCGATCCGGGTACGCTCAATCCTTATGAACACGGAGAATGCTATGTCACCATCGACGGTCACGAATGCGACTTGGACTTGGGACACTACGAGCGATTCACAGACCAGCGCACGACCCGCGCCAACAACATCACGACGGGACGTGTCTATCAGAGTGTCATCAACAAAGAACGTCACGGCGACTATCTGGGCAAGACGGTTCAGATTGTGCCCCACATAACAGACGAAATCAAACGCGACATCAAGTTGCTCGGCAACACGGGAAAATATGACTTCGTGATTACGGAAATCGGCGGTGTCGTAGGCGATATCGAGTCGTTGCCTTTCCTGGAGTCCGTGCGACAGCTCAAGTGGGAGATGGGCCGCAATGCCGTGCTTGTGCATCTCACTTATGTGCCGTATATTGCAGCTGCCAAGGAACTGAAGACCAAACCGACCCAGCACTCCGTGAAGGAACTTCAGCGTGAAGGTATTCAGCCCGACATTTTGGTGATGCGCACCGAACACAATCTCACCACCTCCGTACGCCGTAAGGTGGCTCTCTTCTGTAACGTGACACCCGATGCCTGTTTCCAAAGCATCGACTGTCCCACGGTCTTTGAGGTTCCCATCAGGATGGACGAACAGGGTCTGGCCGAATGTGTCCTCTCGAAGGTGGGCATCGAAGAACGTCCCAAAGCCGATTTGTCCGCATGGAACAACTTCCTTCACATGATAGAACAATCGACCGAGGAACTCCGCATCGGCATTGTGGGCAAATATGTGGAACTCGAAGATTCCTATAAGTCCATCAACGAATCGCTCTATCAGGCTGCAACCTATCACCACCGCAAACTGAAGAAGGTTTTCATCTCTTCGGAAGGACTCACAAGCGAGAACATCACCAAGAAACTGTCGGGTATCGACGGTGTGGTTGTGTGTCCCGGTTTCGGAAGCCGCGGTATAGACGGAAAGTTCGTGGCGCTGAAATACTGTCGAGAGAACAATATTCCCACCTTCGGCATTTGCCTGGGCATGCAGTGTATGGTGATAGAATTCGCCCGCAATGTGCTGCATTTGGCCGGTGCCAATTCGACCGAAATGGACAGCTCAACGCCTTACAATGTGATTGACCTCATGGAAGAACAGAAGTCGGTCACCAACTACGGCGGCACGATGCGTCTGGGCGGCTATGCCTGTCACCTCAAGGAAGGTTCCATGGCTGCCAAAGCCTATGGTACCCAGGATATCGTGGAACGTCACCGTCACCGTTTCGAATTCAACAGCGATTTCCGCGAACAGTTTGAAAATGCCGGCATGAAGTGTGTGGGCGAAAATCCCGACACTCACCTTGTGGAAGTGGTCGAACTGCCCGACCACCGCTGGTATCTCGGCACCCAGTATCATCCCGAATATTCATCCACCGTGCTTCATCCTCATGCCCTTTTCATGAGTTTCATCGAAGCCGCCATTACTTACAATAAAGAAAAATAAATGAACAAAAATACCATCATCGGCTCGGTTCTCATGGTGCTGATTTTCATCGCCATGGTGTGGTGGAACCAGCCTACGCCCGAGCAAATCGAGGCTCAGCGTCATTACCAAGATTCCATCAAGCAGGCCGAAATAATGAAGACGATGGATCAGGCCATGGCTCAGCAGACGGCCAAGGACACGCTCCGTTTGGACAGTCTCTCTCAGTACGTCCAGGATTCGATTCAGACGCTTCGCACCCAACAACGATATGGAAATCTGGCCGGTGCTGCTACGGGCACGGAATCTGTGATAACGTTGTGTAACGAGAAACTCTCTGTCGATATTTCTACCCGGGGAGGCATGATTGAGGCGGTTCGTCTTCTGCAGTACACTGATTACAAGGGCGAAACGCTGCGGCTGTTTGATGCAGAAGAGAACGAGAGTTATTTCACGATATATACGATATCGGGCAAATATGTTACCACCAAGGATCTCTTCTTCCAGCCGTTGGCTCAGACGGATTCCTCGGTGACGATGCGTCTCGCCACCAACGACGGTGCGCAGTTGGATTTCGTCTATACGCTGCCCGCCAACAGTTATGTGGTAGGGTTCGATATCAAAGCCAAGGATTTGGATGCCATCGTATCGCCCACCCAGCCTTCGCTCTCGCTCACCTGGAACCAACTTCTGCCGCGCACGGAAAAGGGACGTACCTTCGAGGAACGTTATTCCAACCTTTATTACAAATATAAAGACGAGACGCCCAACTATCTCTCCAACACGTCCAACGACGATGAGACTGTTAAGGGCGATATGACATGGATTGGCTTCAACAACCAGTTCTTCTCGTGGCACGCAGGCCAAATTCATCGACAACGCCGAGGACCGTCAGAAGTTCTCATCAATGTGCGACGAAATCGGTGTCGAACAGCCCGCTTGGCGTGAGCTGACTACAATGGAGGATGTTGAGGAATTCATCGGCGAGGTCGGCTTCCCCGTGTTGGTGCGTCCTTCCTACGTGCTCTCCGGTGCCGCCATGAACGTTTGTTCCAACCAGCAGGAGCTGGTGCGCTTCCTCAAACTGGCCGCCAATGTCTCCGAGAAACATCCAGTGGTCATCTCCCAGTTCATCGAGGGCGCCAAGGAAATCGAGATGGATGCCGTGGCCGACAAAGGCGAAATCGTGGCTTATGCCATCTCCGAACACATCGAGTTTGCCGGTGTCCACTCGGGTGACGCCACCATCCAGTTCCCGCCCCAGAAACTCTACTACGAGACCATGCGCCGCATCAAGAAGGTGGCCAAGAAGATTGCGGCTTCGCTCCATATCTCCGGCCCCTTCAACATCCAGTTCCTGGCTCGCGAGAACGACATCAAGGTCATCGAGTGTAACCTCCGCGCTTCGCGTTCCTTCCCCTTCGTCTCGAAGGTGCTCAAAATCAATCTCATCGAGCTCGCCACCAAGATTATGCTGAAGGTTCCCTACGAGGTGCCCCACAAGTCGGAGTTCGACCTCGACTACGTGGGCATCAAGGCTTCGCAGTTCTCCTTCTCGCGTCTCCAGAAAGCCGACCCCGTGCTCGGTGTCGATATGTCATCCACCGGCGAGGTGGGCTGTCTCGGCGAAGACACCAACTGTGCTGTGCTCAAGGCGATGCTTTCCGTCGGTCTGCGTGTGCCCGAACGTACGGTGCTCATTTCCTCGGGCAATCCTAAGCAGAAACTCACGCTTCTCGAGCCTGCTCGTCAGTTGGTCGGCAAAGGATATGTGCTCTACGCCACGGGCGGCTCCTACCGCTATCTCGTCGAGAACAATATCCCCTGCCAGCATGTCTATTGGCCCAGCGAGGAGATGCAACCGCAGGCTCTCGACATGGTGAAGAACAAGGAGATAGATCTCGTGATTAATATCCCCAAGAACCTCACATCCACCGAGATTGACAACGGCTACAAGATACGTCGTGCAGCCATTGACTTCAACGTGCCGCTGATAACCAACGACCGACTCGCCGCCGCCTTCATCAACGCCTTCTGCACGATGCCCATCGACGACCTCGCCATCAAGGCTTGGGATGAATTCTAAAAAGCCTCACCTCTCCCTCTCCCTTCCCCTCAGGGGAGGACTGGGGAGAGGCGGATAACTCCGATAAAACAATGTCAAAAATCAGAATAAAGACTTCATTGGGCGATATGGTCGCCGTACTCTACGACGAGACGCCCCTCCATCGCGACAACTTCCTCAAGTTGGCTCGCGAGGGATATTATGACGGAACTCTCTTCCATCGCGTGATTAAAGATTTCATGGTTCAGGGCGGCGACCCGGACTCGAAGGGAGCACCTGCCGGCAAACAACTCGGCACGGGCGGTCCTTCCTACACGATTCCCGCCGAGATGAACTATCCCAAGCTCTTCCATAAAAAGGGCGCTTTGGCGGCTGCCCGTACAGGCGATGAAGTCAATCCCGAGCGTCGCAGCTCCGGTTCCCAATTCTATATCGTAACCGGCAAGGTTTATAAGGAAGGAGAACTCCGGCAGATGGAGCAGCAGATGCAGATGCAACAGCTCCAGCAGGTCTTCAACAACCTCTGCCTCCAGCACCGCGATGAAATCATCACCCTGCGCAAGAATCGCGACCAGGCCGGCCTTCAGGCGCTTCAGGAACGTCTCGAGAAGGAAACCTACGCCCAAGGCGAAAAGATGGAGAAAGTTTCCATTCCCGCCGATGTCAAGGAGGTTTATACCTCGCTTGGCGGCACACCTTTCCTCGACGGACAGTACACTGTCTTCGGCGAAGTGATTGAGGGTCTCGATGTAGTCGATAAGATTCAGGCCGTTACAACCGCTCCCGGCGATCGTCCCAAAGAGGACATCACGATGACCGTCGAAGTGACAGAATAAATCAGAGGACTCCGATTACCCTGAATACTCCGATGACTCCGATTCCTTTGAGCACTCCGATGATTCCGATTCCCCCGATTATGGATTAAGAATCCCAAACAGCCAAAGGCTCGCCCGGAATGTAGGCAAGCCTTTGGCACTTTCGAAAGCGAAATCATCGAACTTGTCGGCTCTTTTTTGCCATATCAGACAGATATTTTACATTTCTTTCTGTTAAAAAAGAAGCAGAAACCGAAGAAAACGGATGGAAATCACGATTAATTGGTATTTTTTGTTTATTTTTGTATCGTCCAATCCCGAAGTTCGGAATGGGATGAATTCATCCCATCGTCAGGGCTCGGCACAAATAAACATAACAGATGGTTTGCGACACGCCTATAAGACCTTTGATACAGAAAAGCAGGAGAATGTATATATCGAAGTGGAGACAGGGGAGGAGCTGAAACGCCTGCCTACCGTCTGTCATGCCGCCGCTCCAAAGGGACTCTTTATCCGTAACGGCAAAAATGTCGCATTGAAATAGACTCAAATTTTTTAAAATGTAATAGCCTTTAGCACCTCAAAACAATGAAAATTTCTCACTTTCCGTTGACGTTTTTTCTTCTCGATTTACGAATGAAATCTGTTTTTGCGATGATAGCCGCCATGATGGCTGCTGTGAGTCTTACGGCTCAAACCAAGTTCTGTGAAAGTTATGAGCGCTACGTGAATAACCAGTGGAAACCCTATGAGGAGTTGATTCCGGAGAAAGAACCCGATACGATTCGCGTGAATTACGATGGTCAGGACTTTGCTCTCAAGACTTCCGACAAAGAAGTGAACAAAGTCATCAAGAAAGAGGTCTTTCTGATGTCCATCGACGGCCAGCTCTTCATCAATCAGCGTTTTCTGCGTGACCAGAATGGTATTATTCTGCCCGTCAACAACTACCTGCGTGCGATTCCCTACAAGGGTAATAAACTCTTGGTTGTGTGTTACCATTCTTCGGGCAGTATTCTGGATCTTGTCAACATCGGTCTCGACATCGCGCTGATTGCAACGGGTCATACCGCCTGGGGAAGCGTCTGGCTCGCTACGGACTTGCTGCTCACCAACAACGACCTGATGGAGAAACACATTCTCTATCTCCTCGACAAGGGACCCAACAAAAAGGGAAAGTACCTTATGACGAACCTGGACGATAAGTTCATGGAGCAGCTCCTGCGCGACGACCCCGTCACTTACCAAATGTACTACGGCCGCGGAAAGAAGTCCAGCCGTCAGTCTGCATCCAATATTCTGCCCATCCTCGTGAAGAAGGGGCTGATTGAGGACTACAACCGCAAAGAGTGAGGAAGTTTGTCAGGAGAAAATTTTCAGAAATGTTTATGAAGAAAAAATTTCAAGTATTTGTTGCCTTGGTAGTGATTCTCGTCGGAATATCCCAGGTGTCGGCACAGAGTAACAGCCAATTCACGGTCGGACAGGTGCCCGATATTCGACCGATCGGTTGGCTCCACACGTTGATGATGCGCCAGCACGACGGGTTGACGGGACATCCGGAGGCTTTGTCCTATCCGTATAATTCCTGTCTTTGGGCGGGTGAAATCTCGCGTCCCGACGAGTCTTATGGCAACAACTGGTGGCGCTACGAACAGACGGCCTACTATACGGACGGCCTGTTGCGATTGGGCTACGAATTGGGTGACAGCGCAATGATAGACAAAGCCTGCGAAGGCATCGAATACACCTTCGAACACGTCAGTGAGACCGGAGAACTCGGCAACCAAACGCTGAAGGGCATCACTTGGCCAATGTCGGTTTTCTTTCGCGTGTTGCAGGCCAAATACGAACACGACGGCGACGAGCGTATTCCGAAGGCTTTGGAACGCCACTGCCTGAACTTCAGTAAGGATGATTTGGCCGGCGGAATCGTCGGAGGCCGCAACATCATGTCCCTGGAGGGGATGCTGTGGACCTACGGCAAGACGGGCAATCCCAAGTTGCTTCAACTGGCCGAGGAAGCCTGGGCCATTCAGAACCGCTTTGCACTCGACGAGACCTCCATCACAAGCAGCGAACCCTTCTACATGCACGGTGTCACATTCTGCGAGATGCTCAAACTGCCGATGTTGCTCTATGCCTACACGGGAAAACAGCATTATTTGGATCTGGCCATGCAGGCCATCCGTAAGTTGGAACAGGAGTCGATGCTGCCCGACGGCGTACCTTCGAGCGCCGAGTTCCTGTTGGGCAATGACATCCACATCAGCCATGAAACCTGCGACGTGGTCGATTTCTCCTGGACGTTGTGCCATTATCTGTCGGTGACCGGCGCTGCCGAATGGGCCGACAAGATAGAGAATGCCATCTACAATGCGGGAATGGGAGCCATCACCAAGGACTTCCGATCGTTGCAATATTTCTCGTCACTCAACCAGTTTATTGCCACAGGTACATCGAACCACAACATCTACAAGCACGGCTCCACCTGGATGGCCTATCGTCCCACCCACGAAACAGAGTGCTGCTCGGGCAATGTCAACCGCATGCTGCCCAACTTTGTGAGCCGTATGTGGATGACCGACAGCGACGGCGGAGCCGTGGCTGCCATCTACGGTCCCTGTGAGGCCACCTTCAAGACTGCCGGGGGCAATCTCTCCATTACCGACAACACCCGGTATCCGTTCGACGAGACGCTCTGTTTCACAGTCGAAGGAGACCCGGGAGCCAGCATCCCGCTGACGCTGCGTATTCCGGCCTGGTGTGAGAATGCATCGCTCAAAATCAATGACATCGATGCCAACCTTGCTTTGGTTGCCGGCACCTTTGTGAAACTCCCCGAAGCTGTGAAGAACGGCGACAGAGTGTTGCTCATGCTGCCTATGCCTGTTGAGAAAGAAGTCATCGAGGGACAGGGCGTATGTTTTCGCAGGGGACCGCTGCTCCTGTCGTATGCCATTCCGCACAAGATGGAAGAAGACCTGACGGAATATGCCAACATGCACGGCAAGAAGCCCGATAATCCCGACTTCAAATGTTGGAACATCACGCCTACAGGCGACTTCAACTACGCATCCACAGCTGACGGAAGTCCCGTAGAGGTGGGATGGCCCGATCAAATAGAGCCGGAAGGAAGCATCCCCTTCGATGCGGAATATGCGCCGTTCGATGTAGTCGTCCCCGTGAAGCAAATCAAGTGGGAACTGGAAGACGGACGCTATACGCCCCATCTGCCCGAGCAGGGACATTTGGAGCTGTTGAGTCCGGAAACAAAATACATCCGGCTGATTCCCTATGGCTGTACGGAGCTGCGCCTCACCGTTTTCCCCGATGCGGAAGCGACGCCTCTGCCGAATCCTGCCGAGCGGGATTACACACGGCCGGCAGATGCACCATCGGCGGTGGTTCCTGTCGAGGGACATTGGTACACCTATTTCGAGATGCCGCGTTTCTGTTGGGACGAGCCTGTTTACTGCAAAGTACGCACCGCCGGCGACAATTCTACAGACTTGAGGAATACCCAAGGCGGTGACCGTTGTGCGAAGGTGGGGACTACTGCCAACGGGCGAATCATTTGGCAATGGACGGGTTCTGCGGTCACGGAAGAAACTCCCGAGGAACTGGTTTTTACCAATCAGGATGTCATTACGGATATTATGCCGTTTGTGCAAGGCGGTTACTATAATTATCGCGAATTGGTCTATAAAACCGAACAGACCAGCAACATCAGCCTCCAGTCGGATGACAAAGAGCAGGCACCCGAATCTTACGATCTCTCAGGATGCCGGATGCCGTCCACCCGAGACCACCGAACGATTTACATACAAAACGGCAAGAAGGCTTTGCGATAAATCATCTTCCGAATCCCTGCCGGCAGACACGCTCCCCGCAGCGATTTTGGAGGCAGCTCCCGCCGGATTGTTGGAGGCACCTGACGGGGGCGGATGTCATCCCTTGGCCCATTACGACAGTGTGGACGGCAATCCGAGGGGCTCTCATTCCTTTCACTGCCACGACTTGGGCGCTTTTCAGGGTTCAGGATTCAAAGGTCAAAGGTTCAATCAACAATAAAATAAAAGATGAAACAGAAATTTTTCGCAATCACCTTGTCGCTGTTATGCGCCTTTGGCACAAAAGCCAATGACGGAGTGTTTTGTGTGAACGGCAATCATCTGGTTCCCGTCCAGGAAACGGACATCGCTCTCGAGAAGGAAATGCTGACCATCGACCTCTGCGACGACGGTTATGCTCAGGTGGATGTGCAATACGAACTCAACAACTGCGGGGAAGCCAAAACCGTGGTGATGGGATTTGAGGCCAATGCCCCCTACAACGATGATGTCCCCTTCAGTCGACAGGGGATTCATCCTTACATTGCCGATTTCACGGTCAACATGAACGGCGAAGAGCTGGGTTTCATGAACGCGGTGGTCAAATATGATTATGGCACTGAAGGCGACTTCCGTCCTCTCAACCTGAATGACTGGAAGTCCTATGGAGAGGTCATAATGAAGGACGGAGAAGACTTGCCCCACAATGCGTTGCTCTACAATGAAAAACTCGACAGTCTCACCGGCTTTTCCTATGCCTACTATTTCGTGGCCCGGTTCGAGCACGGAAAGAACAGCGTTCATCATACTTACCGCTACCGGATGAGCTATGGAGCGGGACGTACTTTCGAAGTCCCCTATTGGCTTATGCCTGCCATGCGGTGGTCCAACCGACAGATTGACGATTTTACCCTGCGCATCAAGGCCACCGCAACGGCCAAACATTTCTTCGTGACCGATTCTCTCTTCAGCGAGTCGGAATTTGTGGTCGCCGAGGGCACAGGCAAGATGCGGAAGGCCAAAGACTGGTACGTTTCGTGTACGGAATTTTCGCTCCGTAACGGCACCGTCGAGTGGCACGCCATGAACTTCAAGCCTAAGGACAACATGGTTATCCAGTCGGCAGAACGTATCAACTACGACCACTTCGTGCTCGGTACGTTCTATGACCGCAGCGACAACTGGATGCCCGACTGTTATATGCTGGAGACCGATAAAATTGCCGATCGGGAGAAAATCCTGCGCAATCTGCCATACGCTCACCGCGGCTATGTCTTCAAGAACAAAAAGCTCAGGACGTATTTCTCCGAACTTTGGTGGTACATGCCCGATGCGGATTATCAGCCTTCCGACGCAGATTTCACTCTGCGTGAACGAAAACTTGTCAGCGAACTGCAATAGACTGCGTAAACAACAAGTGCCCGCAGAATTTCTGCAGGCACTTGCTCTGTTCGCCGGAATGGAACCTTGAACCTTGAACCCTGAACCTTGGAACCGTCAACAGCTGGCAATTGCCTTCTCTACGGCAACGTATTTCTCTTTGAACGTGCGGTCGGTTTCGAGCAATTTATCGACGCTCTTGAGGGCATGGAGCACAGTTGCGTGGTCGCGACCGCCGATGACCTGACCGATGTGGGACACACTTTGGGTGGTGTATTTCTTGCAGAGCGACATGGCGGCCTGGCGTGCGATCACAAAGTCCTGACGGCGTGACTTGCAGAGAATGGACTTCTGGTCGATGCCGAAGATTTCGGCTACGAGCGAGAGAATGGATTCGGTTGTAACTACACGGGCTTCCACCTTGACAATCATCTTCAACACGCGCTCGGCCAAATCCTGATTGACAGGGCGGTTGAAAGTGATGGAATAGGCGAGGAGGGAGTTGATGACACCTTCGAGGTCGCGCACGTTGTCGGTGGCATTGCGGGCAATGAACTCGATGACATCGGAGTCGATGTCGAGTCCTTCCTTTTCGCATTTGCCTTTGAGAATCTCGCGGCGCAGTTCGTAGTCGGGATGTTCAATCTCTCCGATGAACCCCCACTTGAAGCGGGTGAGGAGACGGGGAACAAGATCTTCCAGTTCAACGGGTGGACGGTCGCAGGTCATGACGAGCTGCTTCCCGCTTTGGTGCAGGTAGTTGAAGATGTGGAAGAATGCATTCTGGGTAGCCACTTTGGTCTTGCCGGCAAACTCCTGGATGTCATCGACGATGAGAACGTCGATGGTTCGGTAGAAGTTGATGAAATCGTTGAAGAGATTTCTCCTCACGGCATCAGTGTATTGCACTTGGAAGATGTGGGCCGTCACATATAATACGCGCTTGGTGGGCATCGTTTCCAAAATCTTCAGTCCGATAGCCTGCGCCAGGTGGGTCTTGCCTACGCCGGAGGCACCGAAGATGAAGTAAGGATTGAACGCGTTGTGACCGGGTTGGGCTGCCACAGTGCGTGCTGCTGCAAGGGCAAGTTCGTTGCTTTTGCCTGCGCAGAACGATTCAAAAGTCAGTTCAGGATTGAGGTGTGTATCGAAGGCTTGGCTTTGATTCACGGCCGGCTGCGTACCCAAGTTCATCTGCGTTTCTGCCACGTATGTTATGTAGCGAAGACGAATCTTGGGGCCGAAGACACGCTGGAGCGTTTTCTTCAGCAGGTCGAAGTATTGGCTTTCAAGCTGCTCACGAACGAATGCTGAGGGAATCGCCAGCGTCAGCCTGCACTCCGACTCTTCGAAGCTGTAGGCTCGGCAGCAGGCAAAGAAGCTTTGGTAGGCTTCCTCGTTCTGGATATTGTCGCGTATAATGCGCAGACATTCGTCCCATTGAGACTCGCAGGCTTGTTTCATAAAAGAAATATACCTTATTAATATATATACAGATAAAATTCAAAAAGGTTTTCTTTGCATCAGTGCACCTCATATAGTGGGTTTGCTGTCGGTGCGAGATTTCGAAAACCGAGTGCAAAGATAAAGAAAACTTTTTAAAAAAACAAATGAAAAAAAAAAGTATAAAAATTTGGTTTTTCAGAACCCTCTGAGAATCAGCATTTTAGGGCATCGAAAGCGGCAGTGCGGCTTGTCCTGTAAAATTCAAAAAATCTTCGCGTGAAAAGGCCGTGAAACGGATTCGAGGGATGGAACAGCCAAAGTTATCCACACTATTTTTGAACTGTTTCATCCCTCGGATTTTTGCTGTAATTCAGGAAGAGAATCCCAAGGTTTTTTATTTGAAATGTTTTTAAATACAACGCCTTTTATTTCTGCAGAGATTCGTAATTGAACCCAAGCGGAAGGAGGGAGGAAATGCCGTTGACAACGTAAATCTCTGTGTCGCTGCAAAGGAGCAACTCGATGGGCTGTCCGCCGCGTGCCTCGGTCTCGAGAATGACCTGACGGCAAGCTCCGCAGGGAGTGCAGACATCGGGAGTGATACGACCTTTGTTTCGCGATATGATGGCAAGTTTGAGAACCTTGGCTTTAGGATAGCGGGCCATAGCGTAGAAGAGCGCTGTTCGCTCGGCACAGAGGCCGGAGGGATAGGCGGCATTTTCCTGATTGCTGCCCGCGACAATTTCGCCGTTGTCAAGCAAGCACGCAGCGCCCACAGAAAAGTGAGAATAGGGCGAATATGAGGTCAAAGTTGCATTTTTTGCTGCTTCAACGACATTTTTTTGGTCTTTGTTGAGCTCTAATTCAGAAAGAATCGTTATCTTTGCAGAAATTTCTAAGGTTTTCATTGCAGGAAACTTTAATAAACTTTTGATTTAAAATTGTGCGCAAAGATATGAATAATTTTTCAAAAAAACAAGTTTCGGGCCGGAAATTTTTGATTTTGCTACTTTCTGTGCTCAGTCTTTTCCCATACGGGAGCGCTTTGGCGGCTCACAGGAACAAATGTGTGAGACAAAGAGCCCCGATGACGGTGCAGCAATATGTGGCCGAATATCGCAAGGAAGCCCAGCGCCAACAGAAGAAATACGGCATCCCGGCATCCGTCACTCTGGCTCAGGGATTGCTCGAGTCGGGCAACGGGTCGAGTTATTTGGCTGTGGTGGCCAACAACCATTTCGGCATCAAGGCCTACCGGGGTTGGGACGGCCCGGTGGTAAGGTGCGATGACGATGCAAGGCAGGAACCGTTCTGCAAGTTCGCTTCTGTCGAGAAGGGGTTCGAGTATCACTCTACCTTTCTGCGCAGCAATCCCCGCTATAATCCTCTCTTCAAGTTGGATGTGACAGATTATGTGGGTTGGGCCGAGGGACTGAAGAAGTGCGGCTATGCCACCTCGCGCAGCTATGCCAAAGACTTGATACGCATCATCGAAACCAATCATCTGGACATCTATGATGTGCGGTCGTCCTATTATGTTGAAAACCCCCACAAGGTCTATCTCTCGAGCAAGAAACGCGGTCTGCGCTATATCAGGTGTCACAAGGACGATGACCTGTCATTCATCAGCAAGGAATTTGAAATTTCCCGACGGAAATTGCGCAAATGGAACGATCTCCCCAAGAAGTACAAACTCAAGGAGGGAGAGATTATCTATCTCGAGAAAAAGAAGAGCAGAGCCCCGAAAGAACACAAACTTCATACGGTGAAAGCCGGCGAGTCGTTGCAGGGAATTTCTCAGATGTACGGCATCCGATTGTCGTCTCTGATGAAGCGAAACAGACTCGAGTCGGGGCGCGTTCAGGCAGGACAGATATTAAAACTTCGCTAATAATGTTTAAAAACGAACATAAAATTTGGTCATCTCAAAAAAAACGCCTATATTTGCGATGCTAAAACAATAAACTTCTCAATCTATGTCAAATGTAAAACCATACGCTGTCGGTATCGACATGGGTGGCACCAATACCGTCATGGGAATTGTGGATTCCCGTGGCAAAGTGGTCGCTACCGAATCTGTTAAAACTAAAGATTATTCCGTATTCCAGGATATGATTGAAGTGATTGCCTCAACACTGCGTCGCATGATGGGCGGCGTGGGCGGCCCGCAGGTGATTGCCGGTATCGGAATAGGCGCTCCGAATGCCAACTATTATAGCGGTAACATTGAGTTCGCACCCAACCTCCCCTGGAAGGGGATTCTCCCTTTGGGCGAATCGCTGTATGATGCCTTGGGGATTCCGGTGGCAGTGACCAACGATGCCAATGCTGCAGCCATCGGTGAGATGACTTACGGTGTGGCCAAAGGCATGCGCGACTTCATAGTCATCACTCTCGGCACGGGTGTCGGTTCGGGAATCGTAATCAACGGTGAATTGGTTTACGGTCATGACGGATTTGCCGGCGAGTTGGGACACACACGTGTCCACAACGGCGACCGAATCTGCGGCTGCGGACGAAAAGGCTGTCTTGAGACCTACTGCTCGGCCACGGGTGTGGCTCGTACGGCCCGCGAATTTCTGACCACGCATGACTGTGACTCGCTGCTCCGCAAATTGGATCCCGATAAGATTACATCGAAGGATGTGTTCGATGCGGCACAGCAGGGCGATGAACTCTCGAAGGAAATTTTCCAATACACAGGCCATATCATGGGTGAGGCTTTTGCCGATTTCGTGGCATTCTCGGCTCCCGAGGCCATCATCCTCTTCGGCGGATTGGCCAAGGCCGGAGACTTGCTCTTCAACCCCATCGTCGAAGCAATGGAAGACAATCTCTTGGAGATGTGGAGAGGCAAAATCAAGATTCTGCCTTCCGGTCTCGCATCCGGCAATGCAGCTGTGCTCGGTGCCTCGGCTTTGGCTTGGAAAGCAAATTAAGAACTTACGCAATACAGAATACATAAGTGATAAGCGTTCTCGGCGCCCGCGTCCACAATCTCAAAAACATTGACGTAACGATACCGAGCCACAGTCTCACGGTGATAACCGGTCTCTCCGGCTCGGGCAAATCGTCGTTGGCTTTCGACACCATTTATGCCGAAGGCCAGCGTCGTTATATAGAGACGTTTTCGAGCTATGCCCGCAATTTTCTGGGCAATCTCGAGCGACCCGATGTCGATAAGATTTCGGGCCTGTCGCCCGTTATCTCCATCGAGCAGAAGACCGTCAACAACAATCCCCGTTCGACGGTGGGAACCACCACCGAGATTTATGATTTCCTGCGTTTGCTCTACGCCAGGGCAGGCGAGGCCGTTTCTTACCTGAGCGGCGAGAAGATGGTGAAGTTCAGCGAAGATCAAATCATCGACCTCGTACTCGATGAATATCAGGGACGTAAAGTCTATCTTCTGGCTCCTTTGGTAAGGAACCGCAAAGGACATTACAAGGAACTCTTCGAGGGACTGCGCAAGAAAGGATATCTCACCGTGCGTGTCGATGGAGAACTGCGCGAGATTCTAATGGGCATGAAACTCGACCGCTACAAGAACCACGATGTGGAACTGGTGGTCGATAAGTTGCGTGTGCCCGAGACTGACCGTGAGGCCGGTGCCGGTCTCGACAATGTGGACATCCAACGTCTGCGCGAGTCGATTCGTCTGGCGATGAAGATGGGAGAGGGGATGATGATGATTCTCGACGGAGAACATCGGGACGAATCCGGCAATTTCGACCGCATCCGTCACTATTCGCGTATGCTGATGGACCCTGCCACCGGACTTTCCTACAGCGATCCGGCACCCCACGACTTTTCTTTCAATTCCCCGATGGGGGCCTGTCCCCACTGTCACGGGTTGGGTTATATCACCAAAATCGATCGTGACAAATTGATTCCGGACCCGAAACTCAGCATAGCTCAGGGCGGCATTGCGCCGTTGGGCAAACAGAAAAACACCCTCATTTTCTGGCAGATAGAAGCCCTGCTCGAAACCTACGACTGCACCCTCGACATGCCCATTCGGGATTTGCCTGAGGAAGCTGTCTCCGCCGTGCTGAACGGCACGGGCGTGAGCTACCACATCGACGAAGCCAAAGCAGGTTATTCGATGATGGCAATGCCCTACGAGGGACTGGTGAAATATATCAGACAGTACGAAGACGACGAGAGCGTCAAGGTGCGCCGGTGGGCAGAATCGTTCTCGACCGTGATGAAGTGCCCCGAGTGCGGAGGCAATCGTCTCAAAAAGGAGAGTCTGTCATTTTACATCGACGGCAAGAATATCGCCGAGGTGTCGGCTTTGACGCTCACCGACCTCGCCAAGTGGATTGATGAACTGCCTGCCAAGTTGTCCGACCGTCAGAAAACCATCGCAACAGAGATTCTCAAGGAGATAGCCAAACGTCTGCATTTCCTTTTGGATGTGGGTCTGGGATATCTCTCCTTGAACCGTTCTTCTGTCTCTCTGTCGGGCGGCGAGAGTCAGCGCATCCGGTTGGCTACGCAAATCGGATCTCAGCTTGTCAATGTGCTTTATATTCTCGATGAACCGTCCATCGGTCTCCATCAGCGGGACAACGAGCTGCTCATTTCCTCGCTCAAATCGCTGCGCGACATCGGCAATACCATCATTGTGGTCGAACACGACCGCGACATGATGCTCAATGCCGATTATGTGGTCGATATCGGTCCGGCTGCCGGACGCAAGGGCGGCAACGTGGTCTTTCAAGGCACACCGGGGGAGATGTTGCAGACACATACGCTCACGTCCGATTATCTCAACGGAACCCGTCGTATTGAGATTCCGGCAAGTCGCCGCAAGGGCAACGGAGAGTATCTCTGGCTGAAAGGAGCTACCGGCCATAATCTCAAGAATGTCTCCGTCCGTTTTCCGCTGGGATGTCTGATAGGGGTGACGGGCGTGTCCGGTTCGGGCAAGTCATCGCTCATCAAGGGTACTCTTCAGCCTATCCTTTCTCAACACTTCTACCGTTCGCTCGAGGAACCGTTGCCGTATGAGGCATTGGAGGGAATCGACCATATCGACAAGATTGTGACTGTCGATCAGACTCCCTTGGGACGTACGCCGCGCTCCAATCCTGCCACTTATACGGGAGTATTCTCTGACATCCGCAACCTCTTTGTGGCCTTGCCTGAAGCGCAGATTCGCGGCTATAAGCCCGGACGGTTCTCGTTCAATGTGAGAGGAGGTCGCTGTGAGGTATGCGCAGGCAACGGCTACAAAACCATTGAGATGAATTTCCTTCCCGACGTGATGGTGCCCTGCGAAGCCTGTCAGGGAAAACGTTACAACAAAGAGACCCTGGAAGTGAGATTCAAGGGAAAATCCATCGCCGATGTGCTTGACATGACCATCAATCAGGCAGTCGAGTTCTTCGAGAATGTCCCCGTGATTCTCAACAAAATCAAGGTGCTTCAGGATGTCGGCTTGGGTTACATCAAACTGGGACAGCCTTCCACCACTCTTTCGGGCGGAGAATCCCAGCGTGTCAAACTTGCCACCGAGCTGGCCAAAAAGCAGACGGGCAAGACACTCTATGTGCTCGATGAGCCTACCACAGGTCTTCATTTCGAAGATATCCGTGTTCTGCTCGGGGTGATGAACCGTTTGGTCGATCGCGGAAACACCATCATTGTGATTGAACACAACATGGATGTCATCAAGTGCTGCGACTGGATTGTCGATATGGGACCCGACGGAGGTGAAGCCGGAGGACAGCTTTGTGCCGAGGGAACACCCGAACAGATTTGCAAAAAGTTCCACACACCCACCACTCAGTTCCTCGGCGAGGAGCTGAGGCGTAAATGAGCCGGTGTTCAGATTTCAGAAACAACCCTTCATTTTCAGACAATTCTATTCTTATGACTCAGATTCAAATACCTTCCGTTGAAGCGCTCTCTCAGGCTGCACGCGAATTTCTGGCAGCGATGGACCAAGCTACCGTCTTTGCTTTTCGAGGCGAGATGGGAGCAGGCAAGACCACATTCATCAAAGCGATTTGTGAAGCCCTCGGGGTGGAGGATGTTATCAATTCCCCCTCGTTCTCCATTGTCAACGAGTATCGTTCATCGTCCGGCGAACTCATCTACCATTTCGACTGCTATCGTCTGAAACGTGTGGATGAAGCTCTCGATTTCGGATTCGAGGATTACATGGAGTCGGGCAGTTTGTGTTTCATCGAGTGGCCGGACATCGTGGCCGATCTTTTGCCGTCAGATGTCGTTTGGGTCGATATTAAGGTCAATGAGGACGGTTCTCGCACGGTGAAATTGTCCTAAATGTCCATTACTTTCATAACCGTCGAGAAGGTCAGAACCTTTTCGCCGAACTGTTGGGAGAGGAGAGTGAGAAGTCTTTCCTCTTTTTCTTGTTTCCATCGTTTCAAGTCCGCGACATTCCTGACATCAGCCATCAGCGCAAATCCGGAAACATCGTCACCCAAGCTCGTGATGAGGCTTACGAAACGGTGGTTGGTCAGATATTCGCAGGCTTTGCTTTGCGGGAGATATACCTCGTACATGAAGTTGAGGAAATGGCTCCGCTCGCGTTCGCCGGTCACGTGGAAGGTTGTGTTGTAAATTAGCATAATCAATATTCTCTTTCGCCGAAAATGTCGGTGCCGATTCTTACCTCGGTGCTCCCGTTTCGGACGGCTACGTGCCAATCGTGGCTCATTCCCCAGCTCTTCACATTGAAGGTCGCGTCTGTCAAACCTTGGGGAGACAGCAGGGTCAGGAGGTCGCGATACGCTTCTTCGAGGCTCTGGAATTCGCGGGCTATCTGTGTCTCGTCGTCGGTGATGGAGGCCATCCCCATTACCCCGCGCAGACGCACGTTCGGCCAACGTTCGGCCAGGATGGTCGAGCGCATCACATCGAGCACTTCACCGGGCATCCAGCCGCTCTTGGTTTCTTCCTGCGCCACGTGGAGTTCGAGCAGGATGTCGATGGTGCGGCCGTTTTTGGCAGCCTGTTTCTGAATCTCGTCCAACAGACGTTCGCTGTCAACGCTTTCTATCATCGAAATGAAAGGTGCGATGTATTTGACTTTGTTGGTCTGAAGGTGTCCGATGAAATGCCATTCTATATCCTTGGGCAGCGTCTCGTATTTCTGTTTCACCTCCTGTTCGCGGCTCTCCCCGAAGATGCGTTGCCCGTTGTCGTATGCTTCCTGCAGCTTTTCGACGGGATGGAATTTCGAGACGGCGCAAAGCTCCACCCCCTGGGGCAGAGCCTTGCGTATGGCATTGATGTTGTCGGTGACGCTCATTTATTCGCTTTTTTCGGTTGTTTCGGTTGTTTCGGTTGTTTCTGGAGTTTCGGTTGTTTTGGTTTTCACAACGCCGTGGAATACATCCATGAGTGTGGTCTCCGAGATGGTGTTCACTTCCCAGTCGCTCATGGTGCCCTTCATGCCGTCTTTGAGGTTTTTCAGGGCATCGCTGAAGCTCTTGGCCTGCACGAGCATGGTCTGGGAACTTTTCTTTTCTGTGTCGGTCTTTTCGTCGAACGAGATAAACATCACCTTGGCTTTGTACCAACGGTCGCCTTCGGGGTCGATGAAAAGCTCGGCAATCTTCTCTTTCTTTACGGCCGTCACTTCAAATTCGCCCGAGATGTAGGGCTTCATTTCTTCGATGATGCGGCTTTCTGCCTCGGTGAACGAGATAGCATCTACAAGGTAGGCTTCTGTCACTTTCTTTTGTGTGCCGTTTTCGATAACCTTCTCGAATTTTACACGGCATTCATACCAATTTCCTGTTGTTGTCATTTGTTTGTTGTTTTACTTCTGAGATTCCGAAGAAGCCGGTGTCTCATATAAATTGTTGTTGATTTCGCGTATATAGGCCAGCAATTCTTCCCGCCCGGTTTTAGTCTCTGCCGATGTCTGCAGGATGACGGGCAACACTTCCCACTCCTCGCTGAGCCGTTCTCTGTAGGCTTCGAAATTGCGTTGCCATTGGGCTTTGCTCAGTTTGTCAAGTTTGGTGAACACCAGAGCAAAGGGAATGCCGTTGCTGCCCAGCGTGCGTATAAATTCCAAATCTATCGCCTGCGGTTCCAGGCGGCAGTCTATCAGCACGAAGAGAAGGGTCATCTGCGCGCGGTTCAGTACATATCCCATGATGAGACGGCGCAGTTTCTCCTGATCGTTCTTGCCCAGTTTGGCATAGCCGTAGCCCGGCAAATCGACAATGTACCAACGTTTCTGTTTCGACTCCTCGTCGGTCACCATGAAGTGGTTGATGAGGAGTGTCTTGCCGGGTTTGGCCGATGTTTTGGCCAGCCCTTTTTGGTTGGTGAGCATGTTGATGAGCGACGATTTGCCCACATTGGAACGTCCGATGAAGGCGTACTCGGGCTCTTTCACCTGAGGACATTTCCTGAAGTCTGTATTGCTGATGATAAATTCTGCTTTCATTCTTTAAGCCATTTGTCGAGCCAGTTGAAATAGACACGCTGCCAGAAGACACCGTTCTGAGGTTGGAGCACCCAGTGACACTCGTCAGGAAAATAAAGGAATTGGGCGGGAATGCCTTTCATGCGAGCCACGTTGAAGGCCTGCATGCCTTGATCCACGGTCACGCGGTAGTCTTTCTCGTTGTGAATCACGAGGATGGGGGTGTCCCAATTGTTGACCAGTTTGTTGGGTGAGTTGCGATAGCTGCGCTGCGCCACTTCGTTGTCGAGGTCGTAGGGAGCCCCGCCCATATCCCAGTTGTCGAACCACGATTCTTCGGTCATGCCCCACATGCTTTCCCAATTGTAGATGCCGGCGTGGGCTATCATGCATTTGAAGCGTTTTTGGTGGACCCCCATGAGTTGATAGACACTGTAGCCGCCGAAGCTTGCACCCACGGCCCCCAAGTGATTGTTGTCGCACCAAGGTTCTTTTCTCACTTCGTCAATGGCTGTCAGGTAGTCATCGATGCACTGCCCGGAGTAGTCGCCCGAGATTTGTTCGTTCCATGCCTGACCGAAGCCCGGGAGTCCGTGACGGTTGGGTGCTACGATGACGTAGCCGTTCGATGCCATGATGCGGAAATTCCAGCGCAGGCTCCAAAACTGGCTGAGGGGACTTTGCGGACCGCCCTCGCAGTAGAGCAGCGTCGGGAATTTGTGACCCGGATTTTGCCTCAGTGTTTCGTCAAAGCCGGTGGGATAAATGACCCACACCAGCATCGAATCGCCGTTGGTGCATTCCATCCAGCGTTCTTCCACACGAATGGGTTTGAGAGCAGCGATGAATTCGTCGTTCTCGTGGCTGATTTGGGTAGCGACCATTGCTGTGGCTCCGGTTGTGTATTTCCCCAGCGAGAAGACTTCGGTGGGAACTTCCATCGACTGGCGGCAGGCGATGAGTTCGTTGCCTGCCCAACAGAGGCTCTTGTAGTTGGCCTGCACTTGTGCCGAGAGTTGTCGTACGGTGGCCGTTTCAACATCGACAGCCATGATGCGCTCGGTGGCATGCACGGTGCTGAGGAAAATTATTTCTTTGCTGTCGGCACTCCATATCATGCCGTCGCAATTGTTGTCGTAGTTCAGGGTCAAATCCTTTGGCGTCGAGTGGCTGTATTTGCCGTTTTCGAGCGTAATGGTAGCAGTCATCAGCCGGTTTTTGTCGCTTTCATATCCGTCGCGTTCCATACTCGTCCACGCCAACTGCTTTCCATCGGGACTCCACACGGGGTTTTGGTCATAACCCATGTTGCCGAGCGTCAGGTTGAGGTGGTCGCCCGTCTTGGTGTCGTAAAGATAGAGATCGGAGTTGGTCGAGAAGGCATATTCTTTGCCTGTTTTGGCTCTGCATGTATAGACCAGGGCTCTGCCGTCGGGACTCCAGGCGAAACTTTCTGTGCCGCCGAAGGGGCGCATCGGACTTTCCCAAGGTTTGCCCCTGAGCAGGTCGGCCGTGTTCTCGTCGATGTCGCCGTTTGACTTCACATCGGCGAGGTAGGGGTGCGGATAATTTCTTACCCAATCGTCCCAATGTCTGTACATCAGGTCTTCATACACCACGCCCGAAGTTTTGTCCAAGCCCTCATAGAGGTCTTTCCAGTCGGTGCCGCCGGGCTGGGAAACGGTGCTTTGGCTGTGGTCTCCAGGATTGGCCAGCGGAATGGCCATAATCATCAGCACCCGTTTGCCGTCGGGAGAGAAGGAGAATCCCTCGATGTCGTGGTCGGTCTTGCTGATTTGCCGGCGATGCGTGCCGTGATAGTCCATGGCCCAAATTTGACCCTTGTAGAGGAAAGCGATGTTTTTGTTGTCTATCCATACAGCATTTTGTTCGCTGCCCGGTGTGTGGGTGAGGGGAGTGGCAGCGCTCCACGTTCCGTCTTCATTGCGGGTCGAGAGCATAATCTCCCGGTTGCTTTTGTTCTCTTTCACACTGCGATAAGTCACGCCCCAAATCATCTTGTCTCCGTCGGGCGACACCTGTACATCGCTCACGGTTCCCATCTCTTGCAGAAGTTCCGGGGTGAACTGCCCGTTGGTCACCGTGCGCTGTGACTTGCCTACATACACTTCGCCGCTTTCGTCAGCCTGTCGTTCCACAGGGGCACATGCAGCCAATGCCATTGTTCCTATTGCCATAAGGCCCAAATATTTCATTTGTATTATACCTATTATATATATAAGAGACATTTTCGCGGGTGCAAAGATAACACATTTATTTGATACTTCCAAATTTCGAGGCATAAATTTTCTAAATCGACTTATTTTGGATGTAAAGCTGGCTCGGCGACTGGTTTCGGACGGTTTCGAACCCCGAAAAATAGGTCGTTTGACACGTTTGTTTGGCAAAAGTCGGGCTAAATTGTTAAAATTCTGTCAAAATTTGAAGATTTTGGCAAGAATGTTTGGTCAGTATGAAAATAACCGCTATCTTTGCACCCGCAATTCGGAAATAAACATCGGGTTGCAATGATCTTTGAACAGTTGAAACTGATTACATACAGAATAGCAAGTAGTACTATTTAGAATGGGTAGAGCAAGGTGAAAGAGCTTTACCGTTCAATTCCAGATAAAGGATATGAATCGAATAGAATAGCAGTCAGGTATTGGATTTTGAGTTGAAGGTTGAATGAAAAAAAACTTACAACGAAGAGTTTGATCCTGGCTCAGGATGAACGCTAGCGACAGGCCTAACACATGCAAGTCGAGGGGCAGCACTTCGGGTGGCGACCGGCGCACGGGTGAGTAACGCGTATGTAACCTGCCCTCCAGAGGGGTACAGCCCATCGAAAGATGGATTAATACCGCATAAAGCCGCATTGAAACATTTTAAGGC